>RCNB010000319.1_pt1 | contig 32806 bp, 31 predicted proteins | sample 2041321 | NCBI WGS metagenome assembly RCNB01 (sample SAMN09708232, study PRJNA481090) | Marine sediment metagenome, whole genome shotgun sequencing project.
TTGCTGCAGATGAGAGGCGTGGCCCATGCAGCTGTGGTTGTCCACCGCAAATGGGTCACAACAAAGCAGATGCAGTAAGATCGGTTCGCTCGAAGGGTAAAAAATGCCGATTAATATAAAAAGATTCTTCTTGAAAAGTTTTTTCAGCAATGTCAGGATAACTTCCTGATATTGTTGAAGTAAAAAAAGCATCGGCATTTTTTATGAATAGTTCAGGTAAAAAAGTTGTCAGCTTTTTGATCCAGCTCAATCATATATTCTTCCACTTCCCGGAGCTTTTTCCCCAACTCCTGATTGTTCAAATTTGATTCAACAGATATTGGATTTCCGTAGATAGCCACAAATCTTGTGAACGGTCTCGGTATCAAAAGCTTGTCCCAGGATTTCAAGTTTTTTCTTTTGGAACTCGAAAACGTAAATGGCACAAGATAGGCGCCTGTTTCTTTGGCTAACTTCATTGCTCCAGGTTTCAATTCTCTGCCGGGCCCCCTAGGACCATCCGGAACAATGATCAACTCTCCTCCCTTCTCTAGTTCTCTCTTCATTTCATTCCACGCTTTTATGATGCTATGCGAACTGGAACCCCGCAGCGCTTTATATCCCCATCTGGCAATAATCTGAGCGATGATTTCGCCATCTTCACTTGGACTAACTAAAGGCATGATCCCCCTCCGGCGGAAAAAATACGGGGCAAAAAAGATCCTGCTATGCCAAATAAGAATGATCACAGGGTTCTTCTGGTTTCTCAGTTCTTTGTACTGCTCTTCTCCCAAAACAGTCGTCCGGGCAGACTTAGCCCACAACCATAAAATCCATTTTCCAAAGATTCCAGTCAGGTTGTGCCGGATCTTACGAAGTGCAGACATCGGTCACAATAATATACAAAATTCTCCAAAAACACAAAAGGCAGTCAAGAATTAGAGAAGCCTAGAAAATGAGGGAAACTCTTGATTTGGCACGGAAGGATTTGTCGATGAGCATGCCAAGGAGAAATCCAACTAAGCTTAGGGCTATCCCATAAGGCACGGAAAAAGGCCATGCCGGCCAACGCAATGCGAGAATCCCTATCTCACAGAAAAAACCGATAAGGGCAAATCCGCTGCCCAGGACAAGGCTCAAAAATCCAGCAGATGGCCATTTTTTCTTCAGGAAAACCATGGAAACACCGGGAATAAAAAATCCCACTGCCATAATCTCTGAAGCTAAGCCCAGAGTTTTTAGAATGCTTTGAAACTGAGTAGCCACCAGGAAAGCCAGCGCCGCAACAATAAATGTCGAAATCCGGCTCACCAACAAAACATGTCCATCTCTTTTTCGAGGAAAAAGCTGGAAATAGACATCATGGGTCATCGACATGGCCCCCGCATTCACACCCGTATCCATCGTAGACATGATGGCTGCCACCACGGCTACAAACAGGATACCTCCCAGGATTTTTCCTGTTTTAGTCGCGATGATCGCCGACAGCACTGGTCCTCCTGCTTCTTCCAAAGAGACAAAAGGTAGAGAAAGAATCCCAATGCCGACAATGATTCCGTATATCAGAAAGAGTGTGATCGAGGTTGCCACAAGGCCCTGACGTGCGCTTTTTACACTTCGGGCTGCCTGTATTCTCTGCCAAGCGATCGGAGAAACCACCCAGGCCAAAACAAAGGAAAGAGCAATCAGGGAATTCGTTTTAAAATGGGCAAAAAAAGAGAAATATTCAAGCTTGCCAAAAGTTTGAACTGCTTGAGAAACGTCCTGAAATGTCGAGGATCGCAATAGAAAGAAAAAAAGACCAATAATTCCCCCGAATAAAAAGAAAAATTGTATCCCGTCCGTAAATACAACAGAAAAAAATCCTCCTAGAACAGAATAGATGAGCACGACAACTGTTCCGATCACCAAACAAGAAAAATAAGAAGTATCGAGAAAAACCTGTAAAAAATTCCCGAGAGCCACCATTTGAGAAGATGCCAAGAGAATCATATACCAAATGATCAACACAGACGCCAAATGCCGGACTGTACGGCCATAACGCAATTCCACGAGATCGGGCAGAGTGAGGGTGGAAAGTTTCCGGATAGGACGGGCAAGGAAAAGATAAAAAATAAGAACCGTCAGCAGCGCAGGTACACCCATCACCCAAAGCGAGCTCACACCTTCTTGGTATGCCAAGTCCACAGAAACAAGGAACGATGTGGCGCCTATCCATGAGGCGACTAGGGTGAGGAAAATCCAGGAAGCGGAAAGGTCCCGCGAAGCAAGAAAAAAATCCTCGAGGCTGCTCATCCTCTTCGTGAAAACCACTCCCACACCCAGGAGAATCACAAGATAAACTACCAGAAAAAGAAAATAGTTCAAAGCCATGAGAGAATATATAACACCCTTACGAAACGGGGTCAAACCTTAAAAAAGCTAAAAAAAGGGGACGGTTCTATTTTTTTGTTTAAAGGAGTTTCAACTAAATTATGTAAAAAAAATAGAACCGTCCCCTTTTTTTAGCTTTTTCAAGGTTGACTCAAATATGGTATAATTTTGGTAGCATGAAGCGCATATGTTTAATTTTGCTTCTCTCTCTCTTCTCTTTTGCCCAAACAGCAGAGGATGTGGCATCACAATTGGAAAAGACTCTTTATTCCACCCAAACTTTTGAGGCAAGATTCGAACACAACTTTTATTCGGCAGTTGTTTCCACCCCATTGAAGGAAAAAGGCAAGCTCTACTTTCAAAAACCTGACTCGATGCGATGGGAATACACAGACCCTGAACATAACATTTATCTCTTCGAAGGCGACAAGTATCAGTGGTATTTTGCCGAAGACAATCAACTCATGCGTGGTTTTATCTCCAATGAAGGACATGAATCGGAAATTCTGCATCTCCTCACTGGTCAGAAGAATCTTTTGGACTTTTATTCCACCTCGTTCAGCCCTTTTCCCACTGATAATCCTCAAAATGCCCAGATAAAACTGACCCCCAAACAAGAGGATAATGGATCCTACCTTCTTCTGGAACTGGATAAAAAAAAATGGCTGATCCATAAAATCATCTTTATGGACTGGGAGGGCAACAAAACAGAATTTCAATTTAGCCGTATCAAAGTCAATGCTTCTCTTCCCAAAAATATCTTTGAATTAAAGCTTCCAACCGATGTCGAAATCATCGAACGCTACTAAAAAACCTTTTTTGCACAAATCCGTATTTAAATCTGAGGGCTCGAAGTTCTCCACGGAAGAAGACCGAGAACTAGTCAAACGGACGCTCCAAGGTGATAAAAAGGCATTTGAGATGATTTTGAACAAACACCAACAACCTCTTTTGAATTACATCGGGCGCATGGTCGGAAACCGAGAGCTTGCGCTCGATTTCACACAGGAGGTTTTTATCAAAACCTACACTTCACTCTCCACCTACCAGCCCCAGTTTAAATTCAGAACGTGGTTGTTTAAAATTGCCTCAAATTACATCATAGATTTCTGGCGAAAAAAAAAGATCGATGCCTTTTCGATCGATCAAACAGGGAAACGAGAAGATGACAGACCCCCTTTTGAAATCCCTTCAGATGAGCCATCGATTTGTGCCCAATTCGAGTTGATTGAGTTGAGAGGCAAGATCGAGAAAGCCCTGGACAAACTCCCCCCCCACCTCAGAGAATTGTTCGTGTGGCGACATATCAACGAATTCAGTTACGATGAAATTGCCGAAATAAAAGAAATTCCCGTAGGAACAGTAAAAAACAGGGTTTTCCAATCCAAAGAACTCGTTCGTCAGTTTCTGGAGGAACAGAAATGAACTGCCTTCGTATCGATCAGGTTTATCTTTTCTTAGAAGGAGAACTCTCTTCCGAAGAAAATCGATCGATAAAAGATCATATCTCCTCATGTGAAAAATGTCTAAAAGCTGTCGAAGAGAGAAAACTCCTTGTTGAAGCCTCTCAAAGTCTTCCCATATGGGAAACTCCTCAAGATTTCACCCAGCGTGTCCTTGCACACATCTTTCCAAAAAAAATTACGCTTCGTGACTTGATCGTCACAGCTTCCATCGGATTATCCTCGGCAGTGTTGGCGTTTTTTGTTATTTATCTGATATCCGGGTATAACCTTGCCGATGTGTTTATCAATCTGAACCGAACGGTTTTAAGCCTTTTCCAGAATATAATTGTTGTGCTGGTCAAAACGGCAAAATTGATATCCGTTAGTATCCAAGTAATCCTCAAAATCGTTTCGTTGATTTTAAAGGGATTTGCCAGTCTCACAACCATCCTGAGCCCCGAACTCCAAATCGGGCTCATCGCACTCTCTGCAATCTTCACTGCCCTGTTGCTATTTGGAGCTAAGAGAAAATTATTAGCTGGAGAAAAAGCATGATGAATAAAAAAATCTTTTGTTTGGCAATCCTCTTCCTATTTTTCGGTCTTATTCCTCTTCAAGGCCAAGGATTTGTCTTTAAGAAAGATATCGTCGTGGAGGAAGGCGAGACTCAGGACAACATCATTTCCTTGGGCGGAGAAATCCGGATAGAAGGAACAGTGACGGATAGTGTGATCAACTTCGGCGGCACGATCATCATCGAAGGAGAAGTCGAAAAAACAGTCGTAGGCTTTGGATCGGATATCATACTGAAATCCACAGCAAGAATCCAAGGCGATGTTCTATCTCTGGGCGGAACACTCGACAAAGATCCCGGAGCTATCATAAAAGGAGATACCGTCTATTTTAGCACGTCGGATGAAGTCTCTAAATTTTTTAAGGAAGGTTTTGCCGGAGTGTTCGGATTCTCCGTACTTCCGTTATTGATCATATTTAGGCTAATCACCCTAGTCATTTGGTTTATCCTGGCAATCATTCTCGTGACCATTTTCCCCAAACAGATATCTTTTGCGTCTAATCAAATTCGAACATCCTTTTGGCCGATCTTCGGAACTGGAATTCTGAGCATCATCATCTTTACAGGATTGATCATTTTTTCCGTTTTTCTTTGTTTCATCCTGATAGGAATCCCGATACTGTTGGCTCTCGCTGCCATCGGAATCGTCATCAAGATTTTTGGCCGGGTGGTCATTTTTTATTTCCTGGGAGACTGGATATTCAAGGCTTTTGGAGGCAAGCAAGCCTCAGGGCTCTTTGCAGTGATTCTTGGACTTCTCCTCTTCGGATTGCTCGGCTTCATTCCCGTCATCGGCTCTCTGTTCTCATTTGTCTTGAGCATCATCGGATGGGGAGTCGTGATCCGCACGAAGTTTGGATCGGCAGAGAATTGGTTCAAACGGAAATGATTCTATTGTCTTAGAGTTCTAAAATTTCTTTTTCTTTGGCATCGGCCAGTTCTTCAATTTTTTCTATGTATTGATTGGTAATCTCTTGGAGTTTGTCATAGCCCCAGAATTTATCATCCTCGGTTATTTCTTTTTCTTTCTCCAAAAACTCAATCTCTTCTTTTGCTTCTCGTCTCATGATGCGAATGGCTGTTTTTTCTTCTTCCTGCAAGCCGCGGATGTGCCTGGCAAGATCCTTTCGTCTTTCCTCATCGAGAGGAGGAATCGGAACCTTCAATTGTTTTCCGTCATTTATCGGATTAAGTCCCAGTTCGGCACTCTGGATAGCTTTTTCGATATTATCCAAAAAAGATGGGTCATAGGGTTGGATTGTGATAAGAGTAGGGTCTGGCACACCCAGTGTGGCAACCTGATTTATCGGGGTTTGAGTCCCATAATAATCGACCTTAATGTCCTCAAAAAGGCTGAGATTTGCCCGGCCGGTCCTTATTTTACTCAATTCTTTACGAAAATGCTCAGCCGATATTTTCATCTTTTTTTCGATCTCTCTCAGTGTTTCCTTTACCATTCCTCTTCCCCTTCGATTTTAATTCACCTGAATTATTCATAAAAACGGCTGATATTTCCTGCCATTTCCAGAAATAAAAAAACTTTTTTTATTTATATTCTAATCAGCCGTTTTTACCCTGCGGGCGAACCAATCTCACTGCATCGACTTCGTTGCAACCCATTCGCGGTAGTCTACTACAACCGAGTGGGCCACTTCCTCGTCATTCCTTAAATGCCAGGGTGGGGTGGAGGGTCTTGGCCCGTGTATAATTCAGGGCTTTATTGAATTTTTGTTCCGACTTCTTGGCCCAAGACAGCCTTCTTGATATTCCCACTCTTTTTCAGATTAAACACCACGATAGGAAGATTATTCTCTTTGCAGAGAGAAATCGCTGTGGCATCCATAACCTTTAATCCCTTCTTTATGACATCCAAATATTTGATAGTGCTGAATTTTTTTGCTTCTTTATCCAACATCGGATCCGCCGAATACACACCATCCACCTTTGTGGCCTTTAAGACAACTTCTGCACGAATCTCCAAGGCACGCAATGCGGCGGCTGTGTCTGTCGTGAAAAAAGGGCTCCCGATACCTGCAGTAAAAATAATAACCCTTCTCTTCTGGAGATGTCGGATCACCCGTTTCTTGATAAACGGTTCCGCCACAGCCTTCACCTCGATGGCACAAATATGTCGCGTGAATACTCCGATTTTTTCCAAGGCATCTTGAAGAGCAATACCATTCATGATCGTGCCCAACAATCCCATGTAATCGGCCGAAGCTCTATCGATTCCGGCCTCTGTGCCACGGATACCACGGAAGATATTTCCGCCACCGATCATGATAGCGATTTCAACTCCAAGATCATGGATCTCTTTGATTTCCTCGGCGATGGATTTTGTTGTGTCGAAATCGATTCCATGAGAGAGGTTTCCGATCAGGGATTCCCCGGAAAGTTTCAACAAAATCCGCTTATAGGCTGGTTCTTGCGCTTTTTTTGGCATATCGAATCATCAAGATTTGCCCAATTCATAACGAGCAAATCTACTGATCACAACGTTTTCCCCGAATTTGGCGATAAAGGCCGTTACCAATTCCTTCACAGCCATCTTGTCCTCTTTGATGTAGGGCTGATCGAGCAAGCAGGCTTCCTGGTAAAATTTACTCAATTTTCCCTGCACGATCTTTTCTATTATTTCAGCGGGCTTCCCAGAATCCTTAAATTGTTCCCTGACTATTTCTTTTTCCTCTTCCAAGATCTCTTGCGGAACATTCTCGGAAGAAACATATTGAGGATTTGCCGCTGCAATATGCAGAGCGATGTTCTTGACCAACGCCTGAAATTCTTCGTTTCTAGCCACAAAGTCCGACTCACAGTTAACTTCCACCAGCACGCCGATTTTTCCGTTAAGATGAATATAAGATCCGACAGCTCCTTCTTTTGCCTGGCGATCCATCTTTTTTTGGGCTCGAGCGTGTCCTTTTTTTCTCAATACGGTTATTGCCTTTCCAATATCTCCGTTGCTTTCTTCAAGCGCCTTTTTGCACTCCATCATACCGATACCGGTTCGTTCACGGAGTTCCTTTACGAGACCTGCTGAAATCGTCATCTTATCCGCCTCCCTTATTCTGATACTTCAGGTTTTTGAGGAACTTCTATTTTCTCCTCCGCTAGAGGTTCTTCTCCTTCTGCAGGGATTTCATCAGTTTCAGGTGGTGTCTCCTCTTTTTTTGCTTCCTGTAGCTCTTTTTCTATCCTTTCTTTTTTTCCCTCGACAATCGCATCAGCCACTTTCGAGGAAAATAGCTCGATGGCTCTCACGGCATCGTCGTTTCCAGGAATTGAATAGTTTATGTTTTCTGGGTCCCCGTTGGTATCCACAATAGCCACGATAGGAATATTCAACTTCATAGCCTCAAGAATGGCGATTTCCTCCTTCATAGAGTCGATAATGAACACAGCTTCGGGAAGGTCAACCATGCTTCTGATGCCGCCCAAATTTTTCGACAGTTTACGGTATACTTTATCAAGCTTTGACTGCTCTTTTTTGGAAAGAAGATCCCAGCGGCCATCATCACGCATCTCATCGTATTCGATCAATTTTTCTACACTTCCTCTGATGGTATTGAAATTCGTCAGCAATCCTCCCAACCAACGTTGATTCACATAACAGGATTCGCACTTCTGGGCATAATCCCGGACGATATCCTGGGCCTGTTTTTTCGTGCCCACAAAGAGGACATCCCCTCCTTCACTCGCAGTCTTTTTAATGAACTGGAGAGCTTCTTTGAAAAGCCTGATCGTCTTCTGCAGATCGATGATGTAAATCCCATTTCTCTGGCCAAAAATAAACTCCTTCATCTTGGGATTCCACCTTTTCGTCTGGTGGCCAAAATGAACGCCTGCTTCTAAAAGTTCTTTCATTGTTACAGAAACCAACGGTGATCCTCCCTTTATCTCTTGTGATATTGTGGGGCCTTTCGAGCACCTAGCAATCCATACTTCTTCCGTTCTTTGATTCTTGCGTCTCGAGTGAGAAATCCTGCCCCTTTAAGTGGTGCCCTCAATTCTTTGTTAAATTCGATCAGTGCTCTAGCGATTCCCAAACGGATAGCTGCGGATTGACCGTTTGCTCCTCCTCCATGCACACGGATGAAAATATCAAATTTTTTCTCCGTATCCGTCAAAAGGAGAGGTTGCTTTATGGTATGTTTATGGCTATCAAGGCTGAAATATTCCAAAAACGGCCTTGGCCTTTTGTTCACATACAAAGTGACATCGCCCTTACCTGGACGAAGAAATACCCTAGCGATAGAGGTCTTTCTCTTTCCTGTTCCATAATATTGGATTAAGCTCATGATTCCTCCTAAAACTGGTATTTCATGGGTTTCTGTGCCTCATGGGGGTGATGAGATCCTCGATACACTTTAAGCTTCTTGTAGACTTCGCGGCCCAGTTTGTTTTTCGGAATCATACCCCAGACAGCTTTTTTGATGATTTCTTCGGGTTTTGTCTCCATAAGCTCTTTCATGGTTTTTTCTTTGATGCCGCCGGGATAACCAGAATGGGAATAATACTTTTTCTGTTCAATTTTTTTTCCTGTCAATTTTATCCTTTCAGCGTTGATCACGATCACAAAATCTCCACTATCGAGGAAGTTGACGAATTCCGGTTTTCTCTTACCACGAAGAAGAATGGCGATTTCAGTGGCTAATCGTCCAAGGACTCTATTCTCTGCATCAACCAACCACCATTTCTTTATGATCTGATCTTTTTTCGGGACAAAAGTTTTCATCACGTAATTCCTAGAATTTTTTTCGTGAATAATAAAGTATTCGTATAAACTACTATCGATGAATTAAAATACTAAATTGTGCGCCCAATGTCAACCTTCACACAGGGATTTAGTGCACCCACACTTGAGGTTTTTGCCTCTTTGTAAATAGTTTGATGAGCGCGATTCCGATCAAAAATCCCCCGATATGGGCAAACCAGGCCACTCCGCCTCCTGCTCCGATATTCAGAACTTGAATCAAAATCCATATTCCAAGGACAAAGGCGGCAGGAATGGCGATGATCCGGATGAAGAAAAACAGGAATACAAGCGTCAAGACTCGTGCCTTGGGATAAAGGATCAGATAAGCTCCCAGAATGCCTGCGATGGCCCCACTGGCTCCGATCATCGGGACTTGAGAGTTGGGATGAAATACAATATGAGTCAGACTTGCTCCAAGGCCAGAAAGAAGGTAAAAAATAATGAACCGGGCAGGACCCAAAAAGTCTTCGATATTGTTACCAAAAATCCAGAGATAGAGCATGTTAAAAACCAGATGGAATATCCCTCCGTGCATAAACATCGAGACGATGAGCGTCAACGGAGGAAAAAGTCTGGCGAGAGGCTCTCGCGATTCCACCATCATGAGAGACAACGCCTTAAAATGGGTGATTTCGTAGGGAATAGCACCCATTTTGTACACAAAATACTGAAGCCCCTCAGGAGAAAACAGTTGATAGAAAAAGACCACCGCATTCAAAGCAATAAACAAAACAGTAACGTAAGGGACACGAGAGGTTGGGTTGTCATCTTTAAGTGGAATAAACATATCTACTCTGAATTATTCATAAAAACTGCCGATGTCATCTCATTTCCAAGAAATAAAAGTGTAAAACCATTACATTATTCATCGACTGTTTTTACCCTCCAGGCAAGCCGATCTCACTGCATCAGCAAGTAAAAAACACCGTCGGGTGGATGGTCGACAAATAATTTGAGCGAAAACAGGATGCAGCCAGTGCTTATCTTTCTTCTTGGCCTTTTTTCAGCTCCTCTTCCAGTCTGATCTTGTCCAATTGTCTCTTTCTAACCTGAGTGTATCGTTCCGTATAACGGTCTGCATCCCGGATAAATCGTTCGCTTCTTTCTGGATAGAGATGAGAATGGACATTTCGGTAGAGCAGATTGACATACGCATAGGTATCGGGATAATTGGGATCTAACTCTGCTGATTTTAACAAAGTCTGTTCACTCTCATCCGCAAGCGCAATTCTCTCTTGTCGGGACAATATATTTTGGAGACGATAGGCTTTGTTAAAACGGTTCACCCCAATAGTAAACAGGGGCAGAGCATCGTCCGGTTTCATTTCTACAATTATTTGATGCATCGCATAGGCTTTATCGAAATCGGGGATAGGTCTGATATTGTCATAAAATTGGGCTGCATAGGCATAACCCTGAGGGTTTTGAGGATCCAATTCTATCCTTCTCAGGTACATCTCCTCTGCTTTTTTATGGATATCTTTATTTTCGCCGGCATACCTGTTGTAGAATCCAGCCACGACATAATAGTTTTCCATGTTGGTGGGATCCAGTTCCAACACCCTCAGGAACATCCCTTCTGCATCTTCTAATCTCTGCATACGATCATACATATCTCCTAAGGAATGGACGATCTGGATGTTGGTCGGCTCTTTCTCCAAGGCCAATTTCAGGTTTTCGATAGCTTTCTCCGCCCTTTCCAAATTTCTTGGGCTCTCATCACCGGCCTTATACTGGTTTTTGTAGCTTTCACCAAGGAAACGATAAGCCAAGGTCAATTCAGGGTTGTACTCCAAAGTTTTCTCATATTCCTCGATAGCCAACCGATACTGGCTCTCTGTGAAGTGATTGTTGGCTTTAGAGAAGTGATGATTTGCCTTCAGTTGATTAATATTCAGTTTCTTGCAGCTTGGTGTGAAAAAAATAACAGCTACAATAAGAATCGGCAGGATGAATATTATCTTCTTTCTAGACATCTTGACCTCCTTAAACATCAAATCCATTCACTAAGGGTAATTTAAATTTATAAATGAATAGAGGAGGAAAGTCAAGAAGATTGGGGGGGGGATACACCTTCAGCTTTTTTTCAAGGTCAGCCGCAATGGTGTACCTAAAAAGTCAAACTCTTCGTATAGTTTTTTCAGGAAAAATTTCTCATACGCAGAATCCAAAGAAGCCTGTGAATGGGTAAACAAGATAAAGGATGGCGGAAGAATCCCCTTCTGCACCATGTATTTCACTTTGATCTTTTTCCGGTTCCTCGAAACGGGGGGATGCCTTGTGTTCATCTTTTTTAAGAATTTGTTCAGCCGAGGGGTAGGGATTTTTTTTTCTCCGTTCGCAAACACTTCCTCAGACATGTCGAGAATTTTTACGATTCTCTGGCCTGAAAGCGCGGATATAAACACCAATGGAGCATAGGATACAAAATCCAACTTGCGATAAATCCTATCATGAGATTTTTTATGAGACTGGGTCTCTTTCTGAATAAGGTCCCACTTGTTCAGAGCCATAATCAGAGGTTTTCCCGAATCATGAGCAAGATGGGCAATCGCCGTATCCTGATGGGTCGGAAACTCCATGGCGTCCAAAATGAGACATACGACATCCGCATGTCCTATATTCTTTTTTGCCTTGACAATTCCCGCTTTTTCCCTTTTATCCTTGGTTCGGCTCATTTTCCGTATCCCTGCGGTGTCTATCAGGCAAAATGTTTTTTTGTTTCTCCTGATCAGTGTGTCCGTGCTATCTCGTGTGGTCCCTGGAATTTCGCTTACGATCAGCCTTTTCTCTCCACTTAACCTATTCACAACAGAAGATTTTCCAACATTTATCCGTCCCACTATGGCTATTTGGAGAGGTTCGGTCTCTGCATCTCTATCGGCTGACGACGGGAGAATATCGATAATACGCTCTTCAAGATAGTCCATATTCCTCTTATGCTCTGCGGAAATAGGTATTATCTCTTCTTCTCCAAGCCGGTAAAAGTCTCCGATCTGATCCTCTTCCCTTGGGGTATCGATCTTGTTTATCACGACAAATATCGGTTTATCCATTTTTTTTAATGAAAAAAAGAGCTCTTCTTCTCCCGGAGTCATCCCCCTTTTTCCATCAAGCACAAAAAGGAGAACATCTGCCATCTGAGAGGCCTCCCATGCTTTCTGCTTAACTTGAGATGAAAAGGGATCCCCCTGAGAATCAAAAAAACCGCCCGTATCAATCAGGATAAAACTTTTTTCAGCCAAGCGGCAAAAAGCAGGGATTTGATCTCTCGTCATTCCAGGCAAAGTATGAACAAGGGATCTTTTCTGTTTTAACAGGCGATTGAAAAGGGTGGATTTTCCCACATTGGGAAACCCGACAATGACAACCTTGATCGGCTTTTTCATAGGATTATGCTCCCCATTTTTTTGTGACAGGAATTCGGATTTTATTTGGCGACAATATCATATATCGGCTGGAAAGGGCTGGTCAGGTCGATGTGTCCTCCCAAGGTCTTTTTTTCTCCCCCATCGATGAGGATAAACACCTTCTTAATCGTTTTTATGTTATACGAAAGAGAATTCACTACGGAATAGATTGTGGACATCTCAGCCGAAGAACCGGAAAGATGTTTGTCCATAATCTCTCGCGAAAAATCCACATAGGCCACACCCTCCTTGGTGATATAAAGCTCCCTGAGCCTTGTTTCGGGAGGAATCGGAGAAAGGAATCCTCGTTGGGATCCATTGAGGAGCTCCGAGATAATTCTCTTGGCATGTAGAGCAAGAGAGGATTCCGGGATTATTTCTCTCTCTTCACGATGCAAAAGGCTATCATGCTCTGAGGGGAAAAACAGGATTATGGTCGTGGATTCATTTTGTTTTTCCGATTCGGATTCATCCTGGGAAGAAGAGATAAATTGAGTCGGCCTTGGCTTTATGGTTCCTCCCAGATTTAAATAAATGATAACGAGAACAACAAGAAATAAAAGTAGAGCAGCAAGGATCACAAGTTTTTTCTTGTCCATTTGTAATTCTATCAGCGAGAATTATCTCGAAGAAATTTGGCTAGCCCGCCATAGACAGCTTGGGCTATTTTGCGCTGATATTCTTCTGTTAACAATTTTCTTTCTTCTTGAGGATTCGAGAGGAATGCCACTTCGACCAGCACAGCAGGACAGGCCACTCCGGTTAGAACTTTGAAAGGTGCTTGTTTTATTCCTCTGTTTCTCGTCCCCCACAACAGATTGAGTTCGCTCTGTATAGCCTCGGCCAGCTGACTGCTCTGCTTGAGGTAAGCGGTTTGGGCCATGTCCCAAAGGATCATTTTGATCAAATCTTCATCTTCAGCTTGTATGTTGTTTTCCATTTCTTTCGAATTGTTTTCCATGAACGCCAAGCGTCTGGATTCCTCATCGGTGGCATCTTTGCTGAGAAAATAGGTCTCCGGACCAGCCGCCCCTTTCCTGTAGGATCCGTTAACATGTATGCTGATGAAAACAGTGGCCTTGTTGTTGTTAGCAATGGCCGACCGGTCTTCGAGTGAAATATCCACATCTCGATCTCTTGTGAGAACGACATTGGAGGCCCTCGTTTGCCTTACAATCTCTGCCAGTTTCATTCCGATGGCAAGAGTGATATCCTTCTCCAGAGTTCCAAACTTTCCCTTTGCTCCGGCCTCTAATCCTCCATGACCAGGATCTATCACGATACATTCTGGATCTACAGTTTGAGGATTTGTCCTATTCCGATTCGTTTCATTGATCGATGGATCTTGCCCCCGATTGGGATGGATTTCGATAATCAATCTGGGAGGATTTTGCACCTTGAAAGAATTGCAGGAAAAATTTTCATGCTCCGTATTGATGGTTAGCGTGTAAGATCCGCTTCCCCGCGACCACCCCACAGATTTGACAAACCGGCTCTGGAAAGATTCTCTCTGGATTCGGAAAGGGGTGGTGGCCCTGATTTTCACAAAAACAAAGGCATCACTTTGCTCGACACTCGAACTCAACGGCAGGTCAGACTGGATCGTTACCCGGCTGTATTTTTCATAATCCTGTGCAGATATTTTTAAGATGGGTTGGCTTTGCGGAGCACTGAAAATACTTAAAAACAGAAAAATGACGGAAAAAGCCAGTGTCAATTTTGGGATTCCTCTTCTGAGCTTGTACAATTTATCTCTATCGTCTATCTCTATTATGGAGGCGGCATTATGGAGGCGGCGGGAATCGAACCCGCGTCCGAAGACATTCAACGAAAGGCATCTACATGTTTATCTTCTTCTTGTTTCTCATTCTGCGGCTTAAGAAGAAGAAAAAAACCACAGAACCAGCCCTGATGTTGTTTCGCTCCGCAGGCTCAAGACGGGCCTGGTTTGCTATCCTGCTCATCGACGCCTCTCAAGCACCACAGGAGAATGCAAGAGAAACGGCATGCCTACAAGTTAGGCAGCAATTGGCAGTTGTTCTGCACTTAATTCGGTCCACCTTTTTAACGAGGTGGGTGGAGCCTCGACATGCAACCTTTGTCTCACTATCTCCGTCGAATCCAGTTCGCCCCCAACTCTTCTCTAGACTAAAATTATAAAGAATTCCATCAATTCTTGTCAACATAATTAGGAGCGTCCCCTATTCATTTACCATCTCCGAGGCTTGTTTGATCCGTTCGGCTGTCATTGGGAGCTGATACACGCTGACTCCGATAGCATCATGAATGGCATTGGCAATAACCGCTCCCATACAGATGATGGCAGGTTCTCCGCCCCCCTGAGGAGCGGCATTTCTGTCTTCGATCAAGACCGTCTCGATCTTGGGAAGCCAAGAGAATTTTGGGATCTCATAGGTATCGAAATTCGAGTCCAAAATCTCGCCGCCCTTGAAATGAATATCTTCACTGAGGGCATATCCTAGCCCCATAGTGATACAGCCCTCCATCTGAATCTTGGATCCCTCAGGATTGATGGACAATCCCATATCTTGGGCACAAACCACCCGCTTCACCTGGACCTGCATGGTTTTTTTATCAACTTCCACTTCAGCCATGTGGGCCACATAGGTACCGGCATCGATACCTGTGGCAATCCCGTATCCCCGGCCGCTCGGAACCTTTGCGGGAGTCCACCCGAATTTCTTGGCAACTGCCCGTAAAACCCGGATCATCCTTTCATTCTTCAGATTTTTCAAACGGAATTCCAACGGATCCATTCCTGCCGCTGCTGCAAGTGCATCGACTTGCGACTCTCTGGCAAAAGTGTTGGTGTTGTTGGCAGGAGCCCGCCAGGCGCCCGTTCCAAAGGGATGGGACCCTGGTGTTCCCCGCCATCCCGAACCAAAACTCATGGTTCGATGATGGGGAATATCATAATAATGCTGGGAACCCCGTTCTCCAGCAAAATAAACTCCGTAATCCCAGAATGTCATTCGACCTGATGCATCTACGCCCGCCTTCACCTTAACAACGGCAGCCGGACGGAATGTGTCATAGAAAAATTCTTCTGCACGTGTCCAGGCCACCTGGACAGGTTTTCCTGTCAGCTTCGCTAATCTTGCAGCCTCTCCGGCCTGACGGTTGCTGGCTTTCCCCCCGAATCCTCCTCCTACCCAAGGCGTAATAACGCGGACATTTTCGGCAGGAAAACCTAAGACTGAAGCCACATCATCCTTTACTCCGAAGGGACTTTGGGTGGATGCCCAGATGGTCGCTTTGTTCCCCTCGACCTTAGCCAGGGCGGTATGAGTTTCGATAGTGGCATGGGCAACATAACCATCGAGATAGGTGTTTGCAATCACGGTCTTCGAACTTTTTTCTCCCTCGGCTAAAACGCCTCCCTCAGATACGACTTCCCCTTCCGGAGCCACTTGGAGAAGGTGGTCGAAAATGCTTTTCTCGTCAACCTTCGCCTCTGGTTTTTCCCATCGGGCCTTGACCTTCTGGAGCGCTTTTTCTGCTTGCTCGGGATCATCATGCAGGACAGCGATGAGACTGTCTTCCTGGATAATGCGGGTGCCTTCGACATTTTTCACTGCCGAAGTATCCACATCACTCAGTTTGGCGCCATGGGCAGGGGGTCTCAAGATCCGGGCGTAAAGCATTCCCGGTTCCCTCAAGTCTCCGGCATACTTGGCCCTGCCTGTGACTTTCTCGACCGAGTCAAGCCGCAATACAGGTTTGCCCACGATGGAGAAGTCATCCGGTTTTTCCTGAGGAGCTTTTCCTGCAAGATGCTTCGCGATCTTCTTCCCTTTGGCAAGCTGGGCATACGAGACTTTTTTCTGTTTTTGCAATTTATGACGGATAAATCCAGCCTCTGCTATCAATTGCGAAGGATCCGATCGAAGATGTTCGGCTGCCAGTTCGATCAGTACCGCACGGGCCTCTGAAGCCGCAGCTCTCAAAGGAGGGCCGAAAAACCGGGTGGTCATCGATCCCCATGTTCCCATATCCCATGGGCATAGGTCAGTGTCTCCCATCACCATATCCACCGAATCCAAAGGAACTTCGAGCTCATCGGCCAGCATCTGGGCCAATGATGTGACCACACCCTGTCCCATTTCTATCTTGCCCGTGAAACATGACACCCGGCCATCCTCCCCGATCCTGAGAAAGGCATTGAAGTCATCGGGAAGCCGTTGTCCGCTCCTCCGCTGTGCCTCCAGGAACTTGGGGTCTCTTAATGTGAACAGGATGACAATGCCGCCTCCCATCAACTTCAAGAATTTGCGGCGACTGAGGGGCAATCCAGGTCTTATATCATAAAAATCCATAGCTAAAAAATCATCTTTTTTCATCGTTTCGAACCTCCCGACATGTTTCGTGCCGCGGTTTGAATAGCCTGAACGATGCGTGTGTGAGCCCCGCACCGGCAGAGGTTGTCTTCCATCTCGAGGATTATCTCCTCTCTAGTTGGGTTGGGATTTTTCACAAGAAGACCAAGTGCATTCAGAATCATTCCTGGAGTACAAAATCCACACTGGAGAGCATCGTGCTGGACAAAAGCCTCTTGCAACGTATGAAGATTTCCGTTCTCGGCCAAACCTTCTATCGTGATGACCTCCTTGCCGTCGATATCTTCAACAGGGTACTGGCAAGAGCGCACAGCTTCGCCGTTCACGAGCACCGTGCACGCCCCACAAAAACCCTCGCCGCAACCATATTTTGCCCCTGTGAGTGCAAAATCCATGCGTAAAGCCCACAAAAGCATGCGGTTTCGGTCTATAGTCAGATTTTTCGGTTGGCCATTCAGTTTAAAACGAACTGTTTTATTCATTCTATCCTCCAATAAATAAAAAGCCAGGATTTCAGGCTAATCGCAAGACAGCGAGGATAGCCAGACATATAATTAGGACAACAGGAGAGAGGATGAGATCGAGCCTTGCTTTTGCATGGGCTTTTATCAAACGGGATTTAAAGGATCCTGCTCTTGAACCGACCCAAATCCCTAGAGGCACTGTCACCATCGAGGCGAGTACAGCAAAATGGATATAATAGAGCGAGAGGGGATAACCTGTTCCCGCGACCACACAAGCGGGAACACCTGTAGCATACTTGACCAGTGGAAAAAGATTAACAGCCAGGACAGCTGACAGTCCTCCTAGAAGTGCCTGTCCAGCTGGTTTTTTGATCATCTTCCCCCTTATTATCGAGACAACAAAAACAAAAGCCGCAGCTTGCATAAAAAACGCAAAAATCGGATTGCCTATGGCACCGTGCTTTAGGGGCAAGGAAAGGAGAAGGGCGTCGAACATCTTGAAAAACGAAGCGATAAGAACCATCAAAAATACTCCGAAGACCTTTCGGGAAACCATCCAGCCTGCTGCCAGAAAAAAGAGCGCAGCACCGGTCATGATGGAACCGGAAACAAAAGCAGCACAACTTCGCAGTCCCATGCCCAGGGCTGCTTCGGATAGACCCCAGACAGATCCCAACACAATCACCATACCCAGGTAAGACTTGGGAGCGGATTCATCCATTCATCCCTCCTATAATTAAGATACTTTCTGCACTAGCGAGTATTTTAGCTAAAAATAATAATTTTTGAAACCCAATATACTCGTTCGTTTTTTCTCGGGAGGGACGGAAATCTTCCGTCAAGGGGAAGACATAATCTCGGATTCTCAGGATTAACGCCGCGTCAATTTGATCCCGAATACAACAATTCCTACAAGCAGTCCGACGAGAAACAACACGAGCAGAGTTATCCCCAAAACATTGGTTTTAGCCGTGACATGGATCCGGACTATTTTATCCTCTGATTCTACCTGTCGGTTATCGGCGATGCACTCTGTTTTGATCCTTGGTTCATAATCGCCGACAGATATGCCTTCGGGGGGAAGGAAGTCGATGGCAACGATTTCTTCTTTGCCTTGATCGAGCGACGGAATCAAGTCCGGTTGAACCTCAGAACGCCAGCTCAACGGCAAATCGGTAAATATGCGGATATTGTCTAGTCGGCGGGTGCCTGTATTCTTGACTCTTACTTCCATGCTCACATCCTGGCCCACCTTTATTTCGTGATAGAGGCTAACGGCCTGGACTTCGATCTTTCCGACTCCCCGGGGGATAATCTCCAGCTTGACACTCCCTGCATTCAAGCTATCGATATCTTTCGCCTCTAATATGGACGAGCCAGATAACATCTCATTGAGCCTGGAAGATTGTTCTCCATCAAGCGCCAAGCAGTAAAAATCGATGGATTGATCGGTGACCACCTCTTCGTCGGCGTTCTTGGGGAGATACAACCTCAACGAGAGCTGCATACTCGTGACTCCCTCTGTGAACTTAATCTGGGAGAGCCGCGCTTGGGTCTGGGTATCCACAAACTCATACGAGATTTGTTGGGGAAGATTGACAATTCTAAGCCTGAATACATTCGCCTCGCCGCTGAATTTTTCCAGCGACAGATCGAACGTAGCCTCACTCTCCAAATCCGCTTCCTGGGAAAATTGAGCGGAATTGACCGTCACGATATTTGCACTTATACCTTTCTGCAAATAAACGGACGTTGTTTCATCTTTCCCAGAATAAAAGATATTTACATCCAGGTTCTCGACATCTTTCAAGAGTTGAAAGGTAACTTGTTTTTCTTGCTCAAGGGCGAGTGCTTGAATCGTTTTCTCGTAGGGATTTGAAATGATTTTCCCTTCCGACCTTAAAGATACATAAACATCTTTGATTTCTCGGAGAAAATCCAGCGGGAAAATATCCTTGGCATCTATGTTCAATTCTTCGAGCTGTTTGAGTTCTTTGGAAGAATACCGGAGGGACACCCGGACAAATTTTTTCCCTATCTTGTCCTGGTATTTCACAGCGGATGCCACAGAGATTCGGGCTTCGCTTCCCATAAAGCTGATCAGGGCTTCCTGGTAATCCACTTGAGCCTGGAGATGAGCGGTCCTTTTTTGAACGAACTCTTGATCAGAAATCAACCCAGATTCTTGGAGCTTCAAGGCCCTGTCAAATTCCCCCTTCTTCATCTCGAGTTGAAGTTGTGCCTTTTTGAGAGTTAAGAGCTTCTGTGTCTGAGACCGTTGGGAACTCGTCAAATCCTGGGAATGCATAAAATTGGCAGCAAAAATAAATAACAAGGACAATAGAAAGATTCTCAGAAATAATTTCATCGCTTTCGCCTCCATTCGCTCATCATGGAAAGAACTTATTCATCGACAGCATGCTTGTGCATGTATTCCAAGTAGAGTTTATTTAGGTCTTCTCCTTTCAGCTCTTCGCTCGTTTTCATCATTACAAGTTTTCCCTGCAGCATGAATCCGACTCTGTCTGCGATGAATTTTGCCCGGAATATATCGTGGGAAGAAATAAAAATCGATTTTCCTTTCTCCTTCAGCTCGAGGAGAAGCTCCATAAATTCCTGGCCCGATTTCGGGTCCAAGCCCGATGTCGGTTCATCCAGAATAAGATTGGGAGCGTCTTTCATGATGGCAACGGCAATGCCCAACTTTTGGCGCATACCCTTGGAATAATTCTTGATTCTCATGTCGAAGGCTTCTTCCTGAAGTCCGACGCGTTTCATTACCTCTGCATATTCGGTTCTCTTTATTTTACGCTTTCCTGCCAACTTGGAAAAATAGTCCAGGTTTTGATACGCGGTAAAATTGCCGTACAGCATGACATTTTCCGACACATAAGAAATATGCTCTTTAGACTTTAGTGGCTCCTTGACCACATCGACTCCCTCGACAAAAGCCGTGCCTTCGGTCGGAGGGATAAATCCCAAAATGAGGTTGATCGCGGTCGTTTTGCCCGAACCATTGGCACCGAACATACAGAATATTTCTCCTGGTTCGACCAAGAGATTCAAATGGTCTAAGGCCAAAAGTCCATCTTCATATATTTTTGTCAAATCTTTTGTTTCTAGCATGATTCCCTCTTTTTGAATTTATCTTACATCATATCGGAGAAAAGACACATAGGCTCCGACAAAAAACAGAATGATCAAGAAGATCATCAAAATAATGTCCGGCAGGACACGTTTGAAAGAGTCTTCTAATCTTTCGGGGATAAATTCGTGCTGCGGCATATCACTCAAATCGGGTTTTATTTGTTCACCACCGAAAATATTCCCCTGCATCATTTTTTCATTGATCCATTTTGTGAATATCGGCTTGTAGGTTCTCACAGAGCTCAAAAATCTATCGTGCTCATTCACTCCGGTTCTGGCAAGGCTCATCGTGCCGAACATCATAGCGGAGGTGGGAGAAATGCGCGAGAGATTCACAGCGAGCTTTTGCTGCTGGTTCATTTTTGCCTGGTAATCCCTTTCGATGGCTGCGTTCCTCTCATCGATTTTTCCAGTGAGACTCTGCTGAAGATCCTCTGCCCATTTTCTGATACCTTCCTCCCATTTCTTCCGTTCTTCCGGCTGATCTTTGTCGGGAGCGGGATTTTTTTTAAAGTACTCTGTACGCTCAGAAAAGGCTTCCTTCTGAATTTCCTGCAGGTAGGAATCTTTTTGTGCTGTAATCTCATGGACAGATGGAATAGGTTTGATTTGACCGGCTATCATGACAGAAGCTTTGGGTATGACCGTAACAAAGGTGACCCATATGAATAAAAGGATCAGAAAGCTGGTCGATGACCTGCTCGTTCTTGCCGAGACAAAAAGCCCGAGGGTAAAGAAAACCGATAAATATAAAAGAAATATCAGCAATAACAGCACAATCCTTATCCAATCCCCTCCCACAAGGGAAACGTTCGGATAGACCATCAGGAGCAGCAGGCCGATCACCATAGGAATGACCAACGGAATCAGGAGACTGATAAAGCCGCCGATGGCTTTTCCGAGTATCAGCCTGTCTCTTGGAACCTTGTTAGAGAGAGCGAGTTTTAAGGTCCCCTTTTCTTTTTCTCCCACGATGGCATCGTAGGTGAAAAGAATGGCGAACAAGCTGAGGACGATCTTCACGATAAACGTCAGATCTAGCGGTCCAAAAACAGCAAAGATCGGGTTGCTGCTGTATTTGGATTCAGTCATGTTCGGGTCATAGGCAATGTTGACAGAAGCCACACGACCCACAGCCTCCCAGATGCCACTGACGATCGTGCTCAGTACTTGAGGCTTCCTGTTGATCTTGGTCCCCAATCCAGCAAGCTGTTGGTAACCTTGCTGGTTTTCCAGATTCTTTTTGTTCAACGCCACAGCTGCACTGTGCTCCTTAAGCTCTGCTTGATAATTGTTGATCCCGGTATACACCGCTAAAAGAATCAGGATTGTGCAGAGCAAAAAGGTGAAAACAAAGCGGGGACTCATGATCGTGTCTTGAATTTCTTTCTTGATTATGTCTCGTAACATTTTTTACTCCTGTAATGGTTTTGGAATATAGATTATTAAGAGTTGTCTTTCTACATTATATACGCATATTTTCATTTTTTCATTCAAAAGAATTTATCTGTATTCACAAAAGGCTATTCTCGATTATACTCACCCAATAAAACTCTTAGCTTTATATCTAATACGAAAGATACAAAAAATAGTTTAGCCTGAATTATTCAGGCTAACAAATTGACTTAACAATTTCCCTCTGATATAAATTTTCACGTCTAACCTGAATAATTCAGGCTAAATAAAGGATAAAAAGAGATGTCTGAAAAGAAAGCATTGGTGTGCGGGGCTGGCGGATTTATAGGGTCTCATTTGGTGAGACGATTAAAAAGGGAAGGCCACTGGGTTCGCGGAGTGGATCTCAAATATCCCGAATTTTCAGAAACCGAAGCAGATGAATTCCTCATCCTGGACCTTAGAGAACAAAATAACTGCGAGAACTCGGTGATTGCGCCTGATGGAGATTCTTTTGACGAAGTCTATCAGCTGGCAGCCGATATGGGAGGCATGGGATTTATCGACAGTGCAGAGTGCGAAATCATGCGCAACAGTTGTTTGATCAATATCCACATGACCCATGCCAGTGCTAGGAGAGGGGTTAAACGTTATTTTTTTTCCTCCAGCGCTTGTGTTTACAGGGATATGGAGCCGGATGAGCCTGAACTTTCCGAGGAAGATGCCTTTCCAGCCCTCCCGGATAATGAGTATGGATGGGAAAAGTTGTACTCCGAACGCATGGCTATGGCTTACGGACGCCGGTTCGGGATGATTGTTCGGCTGGCCCGTTTTCAGAACACCTACGGACCTGAAGGCACATGGCAGGGTGGGCGTGAAAAAGCGCCTGCTGCGCTTTCGAGAAAAATCGCCGAAGCCGACGACGGGGGAATCATCGAGATCTGGGGAGACGGGACAGCAATGCGCGCCTACACATTCATCGATGACCTTTTGGATGGGATCATCCTTCTAATGCACTCTAATCTGGAAAACGGCGTCAACATCGGACGCCAGGAATACGTGTCCGTCAATGACTTGGTGAAAGTCATCTCCGATGTGACCGGAAAAACGATAAACATCAAACATATCGATGGCCCTGTCGGTGTGAAAGCCCGCAATTTCCGTGTTGACCGCATCAGTTCAATCGGATGGAAATCCATGTTTTCGTTAAAAGAAGGAATCGCACAGACTTATCCCTGGATCAAAATGCAAGTAGAAGCCAGTCGAAAGTCCGAATAATTACATATGGATATCATTTCTCATCCCTGGGATTATTTGATTGTCACGGCATCCAACGAAGCACAGGCCGCTGCCTATATAACTCAACTGAACCTGAGGAAAAAGCTCGGTTTGATCACGGGAACCAATCAGATCTTGGTCGTTCCCGATCCCCAGAGCCATCGAGTGGGAAGCGGGGGGAGCACCATCTTTGCATTGCTGAAGATCTTGAGTCGGGAATTCAGGACATCTGGCTTAACCAAATTTTCGCCCGCTCGAATCGAAGAGACGCTCAACCGCCTGCGCATCCTAATCATTCATGCAGGAGGCGATTCCAGAAGATTGCCGGCATACGGTCCCTGCGGCAAAATTTTCACTCCGATCCCTGGCAAATCCGACTCAGCTCTCGGAAACACGATCTTTGACCGGCAATTCCCGATCTACAGGGAACTCCCTCCCTCCGAATCAAACAGAGGTCAAGTTGTAGTGACAACAGGAGACGTTCTCCTGTTTTTCTCTCCCAAGGAGGTTAAATTTCAAGGAAATGGATTGACTGGACTCGGTTGTCACATCTCGCCGGAACAGGCGAAAAACCACGGGGTATTCAGCGCAGATAGGAATGGCCAGGTACTACATTTCCTTCAAAAGCCCTCTATCTCCCAACAAAAAGAAAAAGGGGCCATCAATGAGCAGGGACAATCCCTGCTCGATATCGGAGTCACTGAACTAGATGCAACGACAGCGACAAAATTGATCACACTGTGTAATATCAAACAAAAAGATACTGAATTCCACTGGACCGGGCCCATCGCCGAAGAGATCTTATCCAAAGGTCTGGATTTCTATCGGGAAATCTGCTGTGCGATGGGAAAAGAAGTCCGGTTCGATGAGTTCTTAAAAAACGTTCGTGCCAGCGGGTCCAATCTCTCGGAATCCTTTCTTGTGACCATCTTTGACTCTATGTCCAGAGTCCCGTTTTTTGTGTATCCGCTGGAGGACTGTATCTTTCTCCATTTTGGCACACCGAGACAGTTGATCGAAACCGGTTCAGAATTGATGCAAAATACCTGTCTGAGCATCAACAACCACATTCATAAAAACGGTCGGATCACCGGCAAAGAATCCTGGGTGGAAGGCTGCCGCATCCGATCGGAATTGATCCTCGAAGGAGAAAACGTGGTGGTGGGTGTTGATGTGGATAAGCCTTTGTCCCTTCCAGCAAAATCCTGCTTGGATATCATCAAAGGACACAACCGGGATGGGGAAAACGTTTGGTTCGTCCGGATATACGGCATCGATGATTCCTTTAAAGATCCTGAAAAAAATCTTTGGGACGCAAAAATTTTCCCGGCCATCTCATCCCCGAACGATTACCACGAATGGCTTTGGATGATAAATCCTTCTGAAGCCACGACTGATCAAATCCAGGCATGGCACAAGGCGGATAAATACAGTCTGGCAGAAATTTCCAACCTTGTCGACCTCGAGAACTTTTACATCAGGCGTCGAAAAAACAGAGCCGAAGAAATCTGCAGCTCATTGGGACAAATCTTTCTTCACCAAAGCGCTTTTTCGGCAGAGGATCTGGCGTTTATTTTCAGGGATTTGGATGATGCGGAATGCATGGAATGGACAGTCACTGTTCTGCAGGAAGCAAAAGGATATGTGGATGAAAAAGGAGAGTCATTCAGATTAGACCGACTTGTGTTCTCCCGAATTATCCACACCCTTGGATCTGCGATTAAACTCAACCTCTCCGAAAAAGAAAAGGAATGGACCAAAAACCTTCAGTCTATTCATAAGCAATTGTCGAATCAAGATAAAGAATGGCTGAATTCCTTAGGTCTGGATACACAGGCTTTTCAAGATGCCAAAACCTGGTGCAAAAAGGTTCAAAACAGTGCGTTTGAAAACCTGAGCCAGACGATCGTGAGGAGCAAAAAAAAGTCTTCAACTCATCCCCGATGTGCTGTACGTCCGGACAAGATCATCTGGGGCCGGGCTCCTGCCCGTCTGGACCTGGGAGGAGGATGGACAGACACACCACCCTATGCGTTGGAACACGGAGGATGTGTGATAAACGCCGCTGTTAACCTAAACGGTCAACCCCCGATCCATGTTTATTCGCGGATTGTGGAAGATCCTGAGATCAGGATCGCTTCGATCGACCACGGATTGAGAGTTACCATCAAAGATTTAGAAGATTTGATGGATTACCGGAAGGCCACCAGCGAATTTGGGCTGGCAAAAGCTGCGCTTGTTCTCTCGGGATTCTCCCTGGACAAAGCAACCTGGCCAAACGGCATAAAAACTCTCGAAGATATGCTGGGGTGTTTTGGTGGCGGAATCGAACTGACCACGTTGGCAGCCATCCCCAGCGGAAGTGGATTGGGAACATCCAGCATCATGGGTGCGGTCTTGGTGTCTGTCATCAACAAATTGATCGGCAGGGAAACAACCCAGCGGGAGTTGTTCAACCTGGTGCTCCAGCTTGAACAGGAACTGACAACCGGAGGGGGATGGCAGGATCAAATCGGTGGAACGATCGAAGGTGTCAAGATAATTACCTCAGAGCCGGGTCTTGTTCCGGATCCAAAAATCCAAGCCGTCAAATCCGATGTGCTGGATCCGGCGGCCAACAACGGACAAACGCTACTTTACTACACCGGCATGAGACGTCTGGCTAAAAATATCTTACGAAATATCGTGGGGCACTATTTGGACAGGGATCGCAAAACCATGAAAGTCCTGCACAAACTGCACGTTTTTCCTCCCTTTCTTGTCGACGCTATGGAGAAAACAGACATGTTGTCTTTCGGGGAACTGATCGACAAGGCTTTGTACTTAAAAAAGGAGATCGACCCCGGTTCCTCCAATCCAGAGATGGAAAAAATCCTCGAAAAATTCAAACCTTACATGATTGGAGCGACGTTTCTGGGTGCTGGCGGAGGAGGTTTTTTGCTGGTTGTGTGCAAATCTCCGGAAGATGCGGCGGTTGCTCGGAAAACGCTGGAAAAAGATCCGCCAAATCTGCTGGCTCGTTTTTTCGATTACGACATAAGCACAACGGGTTTGGAAGTCACCGTCTGCTGACAGGCATCAATCTGTGTGGAAGACCTCTCTCATCGACCACCAATCCAGCTCGTCCTCTACTTTCAGACTTGCCTGAAGCTTTTTGATATCCACTCCCAAATCCTCATGCAAAAATTCAAAGTAAGAATAAAGGCAACCATCTTTGTGATAAACAGAAAAACTCTTTATATCTGTCAAATCCGATGTTTCGACCAGGATAGAGTAAGCGATTTTCAAAGATTCTATCACTTTATCTTGGAAGCCATCCAAGATTCGTGTGGTGAGGGCCATCCTTCTTGTGTTTTCCTTCGACTCGGTTCTTTCACTCCAATGAAATATCTCCTCCATCGAGGCCCATCTTTCCCCTTCTTTTCGCGTCTCGAGAGGTTCCTGCATCGGGTCGGTCAGCTTCCACCACTCCTTTGTAACATCGTCCCGGCCGATCTTCTCTATATCCCCATCATACTCGTCCCCAATATATTCCCAATAGGAAAACAACATCCCGTCCCTCAGGAAAATGGAATAGTTGCAGATGTTGGATTTGCGGATTCGGTCCAACACGCCGGGAAAAGTGTGCTTATGCAGGATGATATACCGCTCTTCATATTCTGGCTTGAGCTTTATAAGGCCTCCAACTCTCATCACTTTTAACTCCTCTCTCTCATTCCCCTTATTCCTATCGGAAAAAGAATATCAAGGAAAAATGGAAGTGTCAACCAGAGTGCGATCAGGCTTAAAAATCACACTTGTCTTAAATCCCTGTATAACTATAATAAAAAAGAAGAGCCGAAATTTCACTCTAAGAGGAAAAACCGTTGACAAATAAAGAAGCTCGGATAACATCCGAAAGACGACTCTTTCCTAGGTTAAAAGTACCTGTGTTGTTCCGTGCTGCCAAAAAAGACGGAGAAGAGCACCCGACTTATAATTTGGGTCTTGGAGGAGTGCGGATATACAGCAACAGATATTTAAAAAAAGGGAAACAACTAGAAATAGAGCTCTGTTTATCCACAGGGAATTCAGTTGTCGCTACAGTCCGTGTTGTGTGGATAACGGTACTCCCGGAAGGTTCTGATGCTGCCTTCGACGTAGGCCTTGAGTTTATCGATCTTCCCCCGGACGCAATAAATGAACTCAAAGAAGTGCTTGATACGGATTAATCAGCCCCTCTATCATTTTCAATTTTAAGAAATAAATCTATTTCTTTTTTAAGTCGTTTCTGCTCATCAGCAATTTTTCTGCTTATTTGCATTGCCATCTCGTAATCTCCGAGAAGGCCGCTTTCAAAGCGCTCCCGAAGAAATTCCCTCTTATTTTCCTCATCCATTTCTAGAAAGGGAAACAGGCCTTTTGAGATTTCTGCTGTATTTTTTGCATCTTCATCAGAAACGAAATTACCCAGAGAGATATAGCGAGACTTCAAGTGTTCCTTTGTATCTTTATCGTCAACATTCAATAATACAACTTTGATGGCATTTTTAATCACTTTTTTAGAATAAGGAAGCTTTGACTCAGGAATGACAAAGGTGTGCTTCGCAGAGCTATTAAAGATTTTTCCATATTCATCAATTATTTTAAATGCTTCCGGTTCTATTTTTTTCCTATCCATGCATTTTCCTAGAAATGTCCGATTTTGATCTCTGTTTCCTCAGGACCAAAATTAATAAACTTCTTCCCTTTTGAAAGGTGCAGCACATTTAATTCCCTATTACAGCACTGGGTATTTATTTATTCTTCTTTTCTTTTTTTAATCTTCGCTTTTCCTTTGGACTAAGCTGGGCCTTTTTCTGCTGTTCCCTTCTGCCTTTATCCTTTTTTCCCTTATCACCCATATCTGTTTCTCCTTGCTTGAAAATGACTTACGCAGGATTGTAGCACCGAATGTATGTCGTCAAGCAGTATCATACTACCACTAACTAATTCCTTTTTACAAGGTTCGAAGCGACTGAGCCCCCCCTCTTCCTCGATCCAGAGGGATGCTAAGTTTCCAAAAATATTTGAGGAGAAATTCCGAAATGGTGACAGGTGAATCGTGCATTGCCATGCTTGTGATTCTTACCCAGCACATAATAGTTAGACTAACAGCTGATAAGTTTATCCAAAATGGCAACCTTTTATCTCTATAAATCGTCTATTTGAATACAAAATTGTGTAAAAAGGCACATGGATTTTTGTATCTCATCCTTCTAGAATATAAAAGGTTTACACATGTTTAAAAACTATCTAAAAATATTCATCAGGAACCTCAGGCGTCACAGGGGCTATTCATTGATAAATATCTCTGGACTCGCTATCGGTTTAACCTGCTGCATCCTTATTATGCTGTGGATTCAGGACGAACTTAGCTTTGATAGATTCAACACAAACCTCAATCAACTTTACAGAGTTGTCGAAGAACAGCATTACAGTGATGGCACTTTACGCCCGGTAGCACAAACACCCATGCCTCTCGGGCCTGCTTTGGTTGAAGATTACCCGGAGATTCTAAAATTTGCTAGATTCCAGGTCAGTTTGAGAACATTGATCAAGTACAAGAACAATAGTTTTTACGAAAACGGCTTTGCATTCGCTGATCCATCCTTACTTGAGATGTTTACTTTTCCTTTGATCAAAGGCAACATAAAGAATGCTCTTTCAGATCCTCATTCTGTATTGATATCAGAGAGAATGGCCGAAAAATACTTTGGTGATGAAGATCCGATCGGCCAGACACTAACCATGAACAATAAAATTGATTTTACGGTGACTGGTATATTCAAAAAAATTCCCCACAACTCACATTTGAGATTTGATTTTCTCAGTCAACTTGAAGGAATGGTGAAGGAGTTGAGATTGGATATGGGCTGGTGGAGCAATGATTACTTCACATACTTACTGCTTCAAAAAGGTGCTCCTTACCAAGATGTGAGTGAAAAAATCTATGAGTATTTAAAAAAAATCAATCCAAAAGCAGATAGTATTAAATTTTTTCTACAGCCCGTACAAGACATTCACTTACATTCAAACTTTACCATCGATCTGGTTGGTCAGAGCGAGAATAGGGCTAAATATGTGTATATCTTCTCTATAATCGCTATTTTTGTCGTGCTCATTGCTTGTATCAATTTTATGAACCTAAGCACTGCTCGCTCGAGTAGCCGTTCTCTGGAGATTGGATTAAGAAAAGTTGTAGGAGCAAAGCGATCAAACCTCATCAGCCAATTTTTAGGAGAGTCGATTCTATTTTCAATCACCGCATTTTTGGTTGCGCTTGTACTTGTATTGCTCCTTCTTCCAGCATTTAATGCCCTTTCAGGAAAAGAGCTGGGATTGAATGTGTTTAATAATATATCTTTTTTAGGAGGTTTAATCGGATTGGCTTTTCTTACTGGAATTATTTCCGGTAGTTATCCGGCCCTGTTCCTTTCGTCATTTCAGCCTGCCAAAGTATTAAAAGGATCCTTGAAATTAGGGACAAAAAGCTCATCCTTAAGAAAAGTTCTTGTCATTATTCAATTTTCACTTTCTATTATTCTGATAATCGGAGCGTTTACTATTTACCGCCAGCTTAATTTCATCCTGAAGAGGAATCTAGGTTACGAAAAAGACCATTTGATTTATTTGGCAGAACAAGGTGATTTTTGGAATCGTTATGCGCCTTTTAAAAACGAACTGCTACAAAATTCTAACATACTCAGCGTTACCGCATCTTCGGATATTCCCACCTATACAATACATTCGACAACTGCTGTGACTTAGGAGGGTAAAAATCCTGAGGACATGATACTTTTTACTCGATTCACAGTAGATTATGATTATTTTGAGACGTTCAAAATGGAACTCCTCCAAGGAAGACCTTTTTCAAGAGAGTACCCGACAGATAAAACGGATGCCTATATTCTCAATGAAACGGGAGTAAAAATGACCGGCATTGATTCTCCTGTTGGAAAGATGTTTTCATTATGGGGAATAAAAGGCAAAATAATAGGCATAGTAAAAGATTATCACTTCAAGTCTCTTCATTCAAAAATCGAACCGGTGGTCTTGCGAATGACCGGTAATAATAGTTTCGTCTTTATCAGGATAAAATCAGAGAATATAACCGAAACATTAAAAACTGTTGAAAATTCATATCGGAAATTTAATCAAGGCTATCCTTTCGAATTCAGTTTTCTCGACAAAGCACTCAGCAACCTGTACCAATCTGAAAAACGGACGAGTTCTATTTTTCGATATTTTATGTTCCTTGCTATCTTTATATCCTGTCTCGGTCTATTGGGCTTAGCCTCATATATGGCTGAACAACGTACGAAAGAAATCGGGATAAGGAAGGTACTCGGTGCCTCGACACAAGGAATTATTGTACTACTGCTAAAGGATTTCACAAAATGGGTACTATTGGCGAACCTAATCGCTTGGCCAATAGCATGGTATGCTATGCAGAACTGGCTGCAAGGATTTTCTTACCGGACGCACATTTCTCCTACATCGTTCTTACTGGCTACAATTCTCTCTCTTATCTCTGCTTTACTGACAGTGGGATACCAAGCTTTTAAGGCCTCCTCTATCCAACCAGTTAACGCATTAAAATATGAATAGAAGAATTCATAAGGAAATGAATTCTCGAATATTCTATCTAATACTCCAGTTTTTAGCTTGAACCCGGCCCATCAAAACTTCCAGATAAGTGATCCGAGGTGGAGGAGGTTTGTCTACGGCAAAGATCAGCTTCAGGTGGCTTCGGATGCGAGGAAGAGGCTGGCGGGGCCGACGAGACTCGAACTCGCGACCTCCGGCGTGACAGACCGTTGCTCGTTTGATTGCCCATCTCCCTAATTGACTAATAATGAAGACTTTACGCCCTTGCCAGAATCGCCCGTTTTCTCGATGTGCCAAATATGTGCCAAATCCTCCAAGTTTTCAGCCTGTTTTAAGGTCTTTCTGGACAACTTCTGGACGGCTTCCCTCTTCTGGTCTTGGTTAGAATGGATGTACCTTTGGGTGATTCTTACGCTAAAGTGCCCCAGCAAGTCCCTCACGGTCACAATGTCAACGCCTGATACAAGCAATCGGGTTGCAAAGGTGTGCCTCAGGTCGTGAAAGCGCAGATCTTCGATTCCTACTTTGCCACAAGCCTTCTTAAAGCTCTTCTTCACATCTGTGTAGGGCAATCCAGTTTTGGGATTGGGGAAAACGTGCTCGCTCTGGCCGTTAGCAGCTTTAACGTTGAGGAGTTCCTGGAGCAAAACATCATTGATGGGGATGATCCTTGTCTTTCCGCTCTTAGTCTGCTCAACCCTGATCTGTCTATTTCTCAAATCAACTTGATTCCATTTCAGGTTCAATATCTCCCCTCTTCTCATTCCGGTATTGAGTGCCATAACAATAATTGGTCGAAGATAATCAGGGCTTGCTAGCAGAAGCTTGGCCTCTTCCTCTTCTGTTAAAATCCTCTCCTTCTGGGTATCCATTTCAGAAAACAGCTTGATCTTCAAAACAGGATTCACATCAGCAAAATTCCAGTCGATTGCCAGGTTGAACATCCTTTTCATAATCGTGATTTCCCGGTTCACCGTGGACTTAGTAACGGGGCTCTCTAGTCTCGCTGTTCGATAGTTCTCGATTTTTAGCGGGGTAACGTCTTTTAACAGCATGTCTCCAAAGAAGGGTTTCAAATTGGCATTAATGCGGTACTCGTCGTCTTTCCAGCTCTTCTTGTTTGATTTAGCGTAGTTCTGTAAATAGGTTTCCCCCAGTTCTGCAAAGGTGATCTGCTTTTTCACATGTAGGCTACTCGCCTGAGCGAACGCTTCAGATACTTTCTCTTTGAGATACAAAACGGCCTCTGCTCTGCTTTGGGCATTCTTAACAACTTCTCTCACTCTGTTACCGTCCGCTTGGTAGTCAACGTACCAACGGTCATTACCTTGTTTTGTCTTTCGTAGATATATAGACCCAAATCCGTAGCTCCAGCGGATCTTTTTCTTGCTCATTGACCCGCTCTCTCCTTTCGTAGATTTCAGGAACATCCTATCAAATTCAGCAAGATTTTCCAACGATACCGAAAGGGGAGAAACGGGCGGACCTAAAATTACTTGGGCCTTTATTGTATTTTGCTCTATAAAGCTCTCTAGGTCTGACTCTTTAAACCTTACCCCCACACCTGGAAGTGCAGCACGGGGGAGGTTTTTATTCCTGTACACCGTCTGAACGCAGCAATTCAGCCTATCAGCGGTCTCGGCAGGAGTCAAAAGTTTATCCATTAAGCACCATGATTATGCTTTTCTTCAAAAGGGGGAAAGCAATCAACGGCAGAAATCCTGGCAGCATCGACAGCAACAGGCAGCACGGCCGACGCTATAGTTTTTGTTGTTTTAATATTTTCTCTTAGGAGGGAGATTCTCCACTTCCTCGTTGATGGCTTTACACACAGGCCTAGCGGGTAGCGATTGGCAACAGGGGAGATGCTACGCCACAGGACTAGCGGCATCGGTAGTTTCTTTTCTTCGGCGAGGGAGTGAGTGAGGTTTCAAAAACCCGAACGACCTCCCGTCTTAGAATGTTTGAACGAACATAGTGAGTGAAAACATTCTTTAA
>RCNB010000321.1_pt1 | contig 32737 bp, 31 predicted proteins | sample 2041321 | NCBI WGS metagenome assembly RCNB01 (sample SAMN09708232, study PRJNA481090) | Marine sediment metagenome, whole genome shotgun sequencing project.
GGTCGAGCTGAATCGTGGGGGCGGCTTTTGCCGCGAAAAGGCGGTGAGCATTCGCGGCTAAAGCCGCTCCCACGAAAATGTCTCGCACCCGCCTTTCACTCGATTCCCTATACAGGTCGCATTAATTCGATGTAATCTTGCGATAAGCTGAATAAACGAGAGCATAAGGAGTTTTACCCAACCCTTGAACGCCAGCCTTGTATCTCAGGACATCGTCCTGGAACCCGTCGACAATAGTCGTCTGGCCAACCTCTGCGGCCAGTTTGACGAGCACCTCCGCCAGATTGAACGCCGCCTCAATGTTGAAATCGCCAGCCGTGGGAACCGTTTTCGTGTAACCGGAAAACCGGGCGCCGCAGAAACCGGTCGTGACGTGCTTCGATCCCTTTTCGATATGACAATGAACGAGCGCCTGGACCCGGAGCGGGTACACGTTTGTTTGCAGGAGTCAGCAATGCCCAATGGTGAAGCTGCGAAGGCTGATTCAAATGCTAGCGCTGACGATGGCAAGATATTCACAATCCAGACACGCAGAAAGCTGGTTCGCGCAAGAGGCGAAAATCAACGTGCTTATTTGCAGAGTATTCACGATCATGACCTGGCATTTGGAATTGGGCCAGCCGGTACTGGAAAAACCTACCTTGCAGTCGCCAGCGCGATCGATGCGTTGGAGAATGAACAGGTCAGACGCATAGTGCTGGTGCGGCCGGCCGTTGAAGCCGGCGAACGTCTCGGTTTCTTGCCAGGGGATATGTCGCAGAAAGTTGATCCGTTTTTGCGGCCCATGTATGACGCCTTGTTTGAAATGCTCGGTGCGGAGCAAGTCGCCCGACTGATCGAAAAAAATATCATCGAAGTGGCGCCACTTGCGTTCATGCGCGGTCGTTCGCTCAACGACTCATTTGTGATTCTGGACGAAGCGCAGAACACCAGCGTCGCGCAGATGAAAATGTTACTGACGCGCATCGGCTTCGGTTCCCGCGCTGTAGTCACCGGTGACGTTACGCAGATTGACTTGCCGTCAGGGCAACAATCTGGATTGAAACATGCGATGGAAATCCTGACCGATGTCGACGGCGTGGCATTTACGTTTTTCACGCCCGGCGATGTAGTTCGCCACGTACTTGTACAACGCATCGTTGAGGCATACGAGGCAGACGTCAACGGCGCCTGAAACGCAGCATAGATGACCACAGTAATCGCAATAGATATCCAGATGGCCAGCACCGTGGACAGCGTACCGGATGAGAAAGCAATTCAGGCCTGGCTCGACGATGTTGTTGAAAGCGCTGGCGACGGCACGAATCGTGAAATCTCTGTGCGGATCGTCGACGAGGAGGAAGGGCGCGCGTTGAATAACCAGTATCGGCAGCAAGATAAGGCAACCAACGTGTTGTCCTTTCCTGCGGTTGGGGCGGACGAAGTCGGCCTGCCTCCCGAGCTGTCGCAAGCACTGGGCGATATTGTAATCTGTGGCCCTGTGGTTGAGCGCGAAGCAGTGGAACAAAACAAAGAGATAGCCAGTCATTGGGCGCATTTGTTGGTCCACGGTGCGCTGCATCTGCTGGGCTATGACCACGAGACAGATGAAGAAGCCGATGTGATGGAGGAGCTCGAAACCAGGATATTGGCGACCCGCGGAATTGCTGATCCATACGCGGTACGGAATTGAGGTAAATTACAGTTGAGTTTTTGCTGAACTGCTACAATATTGGCTTGCGTGACCCGTCCAGGCCGACGGCAGGCGCTTTCTTAATCAGACCAGGATAATGAACGACAAACCACCAAGTACCAACGGCTCAGGAACCACCGGCGTATTCAAACGTGTAATACGAGCAATCAAAGGTGAACCCTGGAGCCGCGAAGAAATCCACGACCTGTTGCAACACGCCGAAAGCGTCTTCGATCCCGAGGAAAAGGAGATGCTCAATGGCGTATTGGAAGTTGCAGAGACTCGCGTTCGCGAAGTTATGATTCCCCGGTCACAGATGATTGTGATCGAACGGGAACAGACACTAGACGAAATGCTGCAGGTCATCATTCAGTCCGGGCATTCCAGATTTCCCGTTACCGGTGAAGATCGGGACGAAATACTGGGTATTCTACTTGCCAAGGATCTTCTGAAATTTTTCGGCGATACGTCGAGCGATGAATTGCGCCTCGAAGATTTTCTGCGCCCGGTGTCAGTCATCCCGGAGTCGAAGCGCTTGAACACCCTGCTCAAGGAATTTCGCGATAGTCACAAACACATGGCGATTGTTGTCGACGAGTATGGCGGTGTATCCGGGTTGCTTACCATTGAAGATGTACTCGAGGAAATCGTTGGCGAAATAGATGACGAGCATGATCATGAAGAAGTTAAGTCGATCGCCCCGGACGTCGATCTGGACGGACGGCCATGTTTCGCGGTCCAGGCGTTGACCAGAATTGAAGATTTCAATGAATATTTCGGTTGTGAGTTCGCTGAAGAAGAGGATTACGATACGGTCGGTGGACTGGTCATGCATGAACTCGGTCGATTGCCGCGGTTGGGTGAGAAATTGCGCCACGCGGGCTTCGAGTTTTTCGTCACTAAAGCGGATAGACGTCGCGTTGACGAATTGCAGGTGAGCCGGGTCGCGGACGACTGAAAATCGTGGCGCAGAACCTGTCCCTGAAAGAGTTGGCGGTCGCCCGGCCATACATAACAAGGCTCGCATTCTTTCTTTGCGGTGCACTTCTAATGCTCTCGTTTGCGCCCGTGGGCTGGTTTGGCCTGGCGCCAGTTCTCCTGCTTCCGTTCCTGTGTTCCACGCTTTATGCAGAACCGCGTCTGGCCGCCCGGCACGGGTTTTGGTATGGCGCCGGTTTGTTTCTGGCAGGCACGTACTGGCTGTATATCTCGATTCACGTATTTGGCGAGGCACCGCTCTTTGTGGCTATCTTCCTGATGCTGGGGCTGGTCGTCATCATGGGTTGGTACTACGGGGCAACGGCATTTCTAATCAGCAAGCTGACTGCAGGACATGCCTGGCGGTTAGTGTTGGCTGCGCCTGCGGTTTGGGTCGCAGTTGAGTGGCTGCGCGGCTGGTTTCTCAGTGGCTTCCCATGGATGAGCCTGGGCTATGGCCAGATTGATTCTCCACTAGCCGGCTTTGCCCCTGTCGCGGGTGTTTATGGTGTATCACTTGTACTTATGGTCAGTACGAGTGCTTTGCTGGTGGCTTTCGTTGAGCAACGGAAGGTGCGCCTCGTCGCTGTAGCAATCGCTCTTACTCCCTGGCTAGGTGGTGCTCTGATCGGCGCTATTGAGTGGACCGGTGAGGCTGGCCCATCTGTACGCGCAACCATTGTGCAGGGTGGCATTTCACAGGACAGGAAGTGGTTGCCGGAGCAATTCAGACCGACGTTGGAATTGTATCGGAATTCGATTCTCGCGAATCAGGACAGTGATCTTATAGTTTGGCCGGAAGTTGCCTTGCCAGCTGCAATTGATCAGGTAGAAGATTACATCGAACAACTGCAAACAGACATCAGTGTAAACGGACAAACATTGTTGTTTGGTATCCTGGAAAGAGATATCGAAGCACAGCGCATCTACAACAGCGTTGTCATGATCGAAGGTACGGACAGGAATACACAGCAGATCTATCGCAAGCGACACCTCGTTCCTTTCGGTGAGTTCTTTCCAGTGCCGGAGTTTGTCCGTGAATGGATGCGCCTGATGAGCCTGCCACACAGTGATATGAATGCCGGTGAAGCCGAGCAACCCTTGCTGCGCATGGCAGATGGCAATCAACTCGCAGTCGCTATTTGTTATGAAGACGCCTACGGCGCCGAGCAATTGTACGCATTGTCAGCAGCAACCTTACTCATCAACGTCAGTAACGATGCATGGTTTGGTGATTCTATAGCGCCGCATCAACATCTTGAGATCGCACGTATGCGGGCACTGGAAGCGGGTCGCTTCGTGGTGCGTGCGACCAATAATGGCGTCAGTGCATTCATTGGTCCGGATGGCGACCTGCTGCAGACGGGTGAGCAGTTCCGCTATGTATCGATGAGTCATGACATCACGCCGCGCAAGGGGCTTACGCCTTATGCCGTGGTTGGTAACTGGCCTGTCGTTTCCATTGCCCTGTTGCTTGTTGCGTGGCTGGTCCATCGCTTGCGGGATGGTTGATGTCTTTACAAAATCAATGGTTGTATTGATTATGTAATTAAGTAACCATTTGATAAATAACAACTAAAAAAAATACTTGCCACGTAATCTATAGATCTATAGAATTTCCGGAAATCGAAATGAGCAACTGAGACTCGTCGTGCCGGAAGCTGAAAACAACAAATACCAACACCAGCGCTTGCAGGCCATCAGGTCAGCAGCAACTGTCTTTGCTGAAAAAGGGTTTCACGGCTCGAGTACCAAAGACATCGCAGAGCGTATGGGTATCCAGCAGGGCAGTCTTTATTACTACTTCAAATCGAAAGAAGAAGCGCTTGGTGAGGTTTGCCTGTTTGGAATATCAGATTACGTTGATCGAATGACCGGAATCGCAGCGAGTGACCAGCCGTTCGAATCAAAGTTGATGGCGACAATCACATCGCATTTGTCGAGCTATAGAGAGAAAAATGAGGCGCTCAAAGTTTATAACGACGAACGTCTTTACCTGCCGGAAGCCAAACGGACCACGCTGAAAAGTATGGGCAGTGGTTACCGGCAGTTGCTGGAAAACATTTTTGAAGAAGGCGTACAGAGCGGCGCGTTGCGTGACTCCATCGATTGTCATTTTGCAGCGCAGGCTGTAATCGGCATTTGTAATGCATGGGGAGACGTCATCGTCCGCGATCCTGACGTCGATTTGTTCGACATCATTCAGAAGTGTACGGATCTGTTGCTGAACGGGTTCTGTGAACGACGCAAGATACCACGCACCGATGATGAATCAGATGTCGCCGGGAACATGACAGTAGAAAAATTAACCTTAAGAAATTAACCCAAAACAATTAACAACAAAGGACTGAAAAATGGCTAAGCAAATCGCAACAAATGTTACCTGGCACGATGGAGAGGTATCGCGCGAAGATCGTCACGATATTCTTCGGCAAAAGGGTGCAACGGTCTGGTTCACTGGATTATCCGGTAGCGGTAAAAGCACAATTGCTGTGGCGCTTGAGAGAGTTTTGTTTGATATGGGCAAGCTGTCCTATCGACTGGATGGTGACAATGTTCGTCTTGGTATCAACAAGAACCTTGGATTTTCCGAGACCGATCGGACCGAGAATATTCGCCGTATTGGTGAGATCGCAAAATTGTTTGGCGATGCAGGCACGATTGCGTTATCTAGCTTTATCAGCCCATACCGTGGTGATCGCGATGAAGTGCGCGCATTGCACGACGCGGCAAACCTGAATTTCGTCGAGGTGCACGTCGATTGTGCGTTGTCGGAAGCCGAAAAGCGTGACCCGAAAGGTTTGTACAAAAAAGCGCGGGCTGGCGAGATCAAGAATTTTACCGGTATTGATGATCCCTACGAAGCTCCGACCAAACCTGAGATCCACCTTCACACAGATCAAATGACCCTGGAAGAGGAAGTTGCGATCGTCATCGACTATCTCGTCGATAACGACATTATCAAACGTGAGTATTTCACCCGTACAGAAGATCAGGTGAATGGCCCCACTGCAGTTGCCAGCTAATCAAGATAGGGAGATCAATAATGATTAAGCCACACGGGGCTGATGCCCTGAACCCGCTTTTTGTCACGGATGACGCTGAACGTCAGGCGCTTATCGCAGAAGCGGAATCACTACCATCATTGCTGTTGAATTCTGCAGCTGCAGCCAATGCAGTGATGCTTGGCGCGGGCTACTTCACGCCGCTCGACGGATTCATGGATCTTGCCGATGCATTAAGCGTTGCAGAAACTATGCACACGACCGATGGGTTGTTTTGGCCGGTACCGATTTTGAATCTGACTGATGACATTAGTGCTATCGATGGGAAACGGCGCATTGCATTGCGTGATCCGAATGTTGACGGTAACCCGGTCATAGCGGTAATGGATGTAGACGGTATCGAGGAAGTCAGCAGTGAACAGATCGATACGATCACCAAGCAGGTTTACGGCACGCTCGACAGGTCACATCCTGGCGTTGCGGTTTTTCAGAGTCTTGGAAATTACTGTGTTTCTGGTGATATCAAGGTCTTGAGTTTCAGTTATTTCCAGGCCGAATTTCCAGACACATTCAGGACTGCCGGTGAAATTCGCGACGAAATCAGTTCGCGTGGCTGGGAGAAGGTCGTTGCGTTTCAAACTCGTAACCCAATGCATCGTGCACACGAGGAATTGTGCAGGATGGCCATGGACCGGCTTGATGCGGACGGTATTGTTGTACACATGCTGCTCGGCAAACTGAAAGCAGGCGATATTCCTGCTGACGTTCGTGATGCCTCTATCCGTAAGATGGTTGAACTGTACTTTCCCGAGAACACGGTCATGGTAAATGGTTATGGCTTTGACATGCTGTTCGCCGGTCCGCGAGAGGCCGTTTTGCATGCACTGTTCAGGCAGAACATGGGCGCTACGCACCTGATTGTCGGGCGGGATCATGCTGGTGTTGGTGATTTCTACGGACCGTTTGATGCGCAGGCCATTTTTGAGCAGTTGCCGGAAGGTGCGCTGGAAATCGAGATTTTCGCTGCTGATCATACGGCGTATTCCAACAAGCTTAAGCGTGTCGTGATGATGCGTGAGGCTGAGGATCATTCTCCTGAGGATTATGTGATTCTTTCTGGTACCCGGCTGCGCGAGATGCTTGGCCAGGGGATAGCACCCCCGGCGGAGGTTGCTCGGCCTGAGGTTGCTGAGATTTTGATGGGGCATTATCAGCAGGAAGATAGGGCTAAGGTAGCTTAGTAATTACGGCCTGGTGCGCTTTTGCGGTGCTTTGCCGCAGGAGCGCGCCCGGCATGTCCCATTCGCTCAGACACCGCTGCGCGAACTCGCTCGGTGTGACATACCAGGCACACTCCTGCTACGGAGTGCCGGGCTCCTCGTAAGCGCCAGATTTGGTTGGGGGTAAGAAATGGGCGCCTGGTTCGTATGGGCGGTCTTGCTTTGCCGCAGGAGCGCGCCCGGCATGTCCCATTCGCTCAGACACCGCTTCGCGAACTCGCTCGGTGTGACATACCGGACACACTCCTGCTACGGAGTGCCGGGCTCCTCGTAGGCGCCAGATTTGGTGAAGGGTAAGAAATGAGTCTGTTCAGATTCCTGGCGGAATCGGAACAGACCCTTATTCGATCGCGATTTCCACTACGCCTTGCGGTATCCTTTCGCCCTTTGAAAGCAGCGATTTAGAGCGAAGTACTAATAGATGGACGTTACCTATAATCCGGATGTGGTTGAGAAAGAAGCTCGTGAGTATTGGGAGAACGAGCGGTGTTTCGAGGTTGATGAGGATCCGGATAAAGAAAAATTTTATAGCCTGACGATGTTTCCGTATCCCAGCGGACAGCTGCATATGGGGCATGTGCGGGTCTTTACGATCAATGATGTTATTGCGCGTTACCAGCGTATGCAGGGCAAGCATGTACTGCAGCCTATTGGTTGGGATGCGTTTGGCATGCCTGCCGAAAATGCTGCTATCAAGCGCGGCATTCCGCCGGCAAAGTGGACCTATCAAAATATTGAGGATATGCGGGGGCAGTTCAAGCGCCTTGGTTATGGGTATGACTGGAGCCGTGAAGTTACTACCTGCAAGCCTGAGTATTATCGTTGGGAGCAGTGGCTCTTTACGAAGTTGTTCGAGAAGGGACTCGTCTATCGCAAGAATTCTATTGTTAACTGGGATCCCGTTGATCAGACGGTATTGGCTAACGAGCAGGTAATCGATGGGCGAGGCTGGCGATCCGATGCGCTGGTTGAACGTAGGGAGATTCCGCAGTGGTTTATGAAAATCACTGCCTATGCGGATGAGTTGCTGGATAACCTGGATCGGTTGGATGGCTGGCCGGAATCGGTTAAGACGATGCAGCGCAACTGGATCGGGCGTTCCGAAGGTATCGAGCTCTCGTTTGATGTGCAGGGTGAAGACGAGCAGTTAAGCGTGTATACGACTCGTCCGGATACTTTGATGGGCGTCACTTACATGGCTGTCGCTGCCGAGCATCCATTGGCACAAAAAGCGGCTGCAACGCAGCCAGATGTTGCTGCATTCATCGAAGACTGCAAAAAGATGCAGGCTGCTGAAGCAGTGCTCGAGACTATGGAGAAACGGGGTATGCCGCTGGGTATCTCCGCCATTCATCCTATCAGTGGTGAAGAAGTGCCATTGTGGGTCGCGAATTTCGTGTTGATGGGTTACGGAACGGGTGCGGTTATGGCGGTCCCGGGACATGACCATCGTGACTGGGAGTTCGCGAGCAAGTATGGCTTGCCAATTACGCAGGTCATCACGCCAGCGGATGGCAGCAGCATCGATGTATCTGAAGGCGCATATGTCGAATACGGGCTGAGCGTGAATTCCGGTGATATTGACGGCATGACGTTTGAACAGTCTTTTGCTGCGATCGCAGATAAGTTCGAGGCAGAGGGTCGCGGCAAGCGGACCGTCAATTACCGGCTGCGTGACTGGGGAGTCTCACGGCAGCGTTATTGGGGTACGCCTATTCCCATCATCTATTGCGATGACTGTGGTGCTCAAACTGTTCCTGAAGATCAGTTACCGGTGGTATTGCCCGAAGATGTTGAATTCACCGGTGTTGGATCGCCGCTGAAAAGCATGCCGGAGTTTTATGAAACTGAATGTCCCAAATGTGGCAAGCCGGCAAAACGAGAGACGGATACTTTCGATACTTTTGTCGAATCTTCCTGGTATTTCTCGCGTTACGCTTGTCCCGATAGTGACGAGGCAATGCTGGATGATCGCGAAAGCTACTGGATGCCGGTCGATCAGTACACAGGCGGGATAGAGCACGCGATCCTGCATCTTTTATATGCACGCTTTTTTCAGAAATTGCTGCGCGACTTTGGCTTGTCTGCCGTTGATGAGCCGTTCACCAATTTGCTGACGCAGGGCATGGTGCTCAAAGACGGCGCGAAAATGTCTAAAGCCAAGGGCAATACGGTCGATCCACAAGCGTTGATCGAAAGGTTCGGCGCCGATACAGTCCGGCTCTTCATGATGTTTGCGGCACCACCGGAGCAGTCCCTTGAGTGGTCTGATGAAGGCGTACAGGGTGCATCGCGATTTATGAAGCGATTCTGGAGCGCTGTGCAAAATTACAGCGCTGAAGGCAGTGCGCCGGCTCTCGATATCGACGCTCTGGACGACGGACAGCGTGATCTGCGCCGCAAGACACATCAGACAATTGCAAAGGTCAGCGATGACATTGGGCGTCGCTACACATTCAACACAGCCATCGCCGCCGCGATGGAGTTACTGAATGCGGTGAACCGCTTTGAAGACTCCACTGTGCAGGGGCGGGCAGTGCAAGGCGAAGCACTTGAGGCGGTCGTACTGTTGTTGTCGCCGATCACGCCACATATCTGTCATGCACTCTGGCACGTGCTCGGGCATGAAACTGCACTGGTTGATGTGCGTTGGCCTGCGTTCGACGAATCAGCATTGCAACAGGATATGATTGAAATTGTTGTGCAGGTCAATGGCAAGTTGCGTGGTCGAATCAAGGTCGCGACGGATACGGACAAAGACGTAGTTGCCGAGCTCGCCCTGGCTGATGAGAATGTGCAACGCTTTATTGCTGGTAAGGAAGTACGCAAGACTATTGTTGTGCCCGGAAGACTGGTTAATGTCGTCGTATAGAATTTTTTCAAAAATAACGATCGTAGTGACGTTACAGCTGCTGATGCTGGCTGGCTGTGGGTTTCAAATGCGTGGCGCTACAACGATTCCAGCGGAAATGTCGCGCACATATATCGAAACCACAGACCGCCATAGTCTTTTCTACCGCCACTTGCGTGACAGCTTTCGTCGCGCCGGTGTAGAACTGGTTGATTCACCACTGGATGCAAGCGCTACTTTCTCAATCATTTCGGATATTACGGGGCAGCGCGTCTTGTCTGTTTCCGCGCGTAATGTCCCACGAGAGTTCGAAGTCTTTTACACGGTTATGTACGACCTGAAGACTGAGAAGGAATCCTTGCTGGATCCTCGTGAGCAGACGCTCACTCGTGACTACACCTGGGATGAAACGCAGGTTCTCGGCAAAGAGAAAGAAGAACAATTGATGCGCGAGGCAATCGTAGAAGACCTGATAAGAGTTATCCTGATTCAATTGTCAGCGCTCTAACGGAACACTTCCTGGCCGATCATGAGTCAGCGTGCAACTAACGACAGAGTATTACAGGTCTCTGATATCGCAGCAGAAATAGTAGATCAGCTGTTACGTCGATACGGCCTGGTGGCGATGCGAGTACCTGATGCCGAACCGATTACCGCAAGTTTTTGGGGTGAGCCCGAAGCCGGCGTGGTTGGGCGCCAGGTTTTTGTTCGTGGTGATACACCGGTGCATTCTTTGTTGCATGAGGCCTGCCATATTATTTGCATGAGTGCCGAGCGGCGAGATTCGTTATATCGGGATGCTGGCGGCGATGATCTTGAGGAGTCTGCAGTTTGCTATTTACAAGTCATACTTGCTGATTCCATGGCTGGTATCGGCCGGGAACGGCTTATGCAGGATATGGACAGGTGGGGATACAGTTTTCGCCTTGGCAGCACTACGAGCTGGTTCACTGAAGACGCTGACGATGCGCGTAGCTGGTTGATAGATGAAGGTCTCCTGACCGCCGGGAATAGTCCTGTTTTCAGATTGCGCGGTACGCCCGTCAATTGAGCAGCGCTACATGTTCTGCTTAAAATCAATCACTTAACTGTTCTGCTGGAACTTCGGTGGAACACTGTGCAATATGTTGGTCCGCTAGTCGGTGGTCGGCAACGCATGGCTCTCTTTCGTTACGTATTTTATTTCTTCGGCATCGCTATTTTCACGTGGCTTCTTACGCTTCTGGAAATCGCCTCGCCCGGTACCCTGCAGCCGCAGGCGTACATGAGTCCTGGCGAGATGGCCGGAAGCAGCACCTATTCGCCGATAGAAATTGTTCAACCCGGAATCTTGGTAATTTGCGGGCTGCTATACGCCTGGGTTGCGAAAAACTGCCCGTCGCAACGACCCATCGCGTTCTTGTTTGGTGGCATGGCCCTGGCATTTACGATCCGCGAGCTGGATTTTTTCTTCCACAGGCATGTCGCCGATAATTTCTGGCAGGTATTGGTCGGAATTATTGCCGCGCTCGTGATTGCCTACACTTACAGGCATCGTCGTCGATTTCGTATTGCATGGCTACGCGTGTGGCCGTCGCCCGGACTGACCTTGTTGTTTGCCGGTGCCATCATCATGTTTGTTTTCGTGCGCCTGGTTGGCCACGAGCCACTGTGGATGGCAATTCTTGGTGATGGGTATCAACGCATCATGAAGCTGGCCGTGGAAGATTTCATAGAGCTAATGGGCTATTTCCTGTGGCTGATTGGTACGATTGAATACACCTACCAGGCCCGGGCAATTGCTTTCAAAGAACCACAACCGGCTGCAGCCAGGCGCCGGGCAAAGAGAATCCCGAAGTCTGACGGCCGTTTCTAAAGCAAAGTTCAAAACCAGGGCCGAACCGACTGCTGTCCAACAAACTCAGCCTCAATATCGTGAGCCGATTCAACTTGAGTTTAGAAACCGGGGTCGAACCGAGGTTTCTGTAGGAAACCTCGGTTCGACCCCGGTTTCTGCTTGTTGTTATCATGCGCACTTCTCGTGGCGTAAACACACACCGGATTGCGTAAGGCCGAACACGTATGACTATCTATTTACATGACACTTTGCGCGCTGAAAAGCGCGCTTTTGAACCGTTGAGAGAAGGGCAGGTAACCATGTACTTGTGTGGTCCTACGGTCTACAACTATGCGCACATCGGCAATGCGCGGCCTGCTGTTGTATTTGACTTGCTGGCGCGGCTCTTACGGCGCAGCTACACACTGGTATTTGCCCGTAACATCACGGACGTTGATGACAAAATTAACCAGGCAGCGATCGACACTGGCAAGTCAATTGACGAGATTACCGCACGTTACATAAAAGCCTATAACGACGATATGGGAGCACTGGGAGTGCGGGCGCCGGACATAGAACCGCGCGCGACGCAGCATGTCGACGTAATGATCGACATGATCGCAGAGCTCATAAAAAACGGCTGCGCATACGAAGCAGAAGGACACGTTTTGTTTGATGTTGCAGCTGACCCGGACTATGGCCAGCTGTCAAAGCGGGATTTGCGCGAAATGATTGCCGGTGCACGGGTTGAAGTCGCGCCTTACAAGAGGGCAGCACACGACTTCGTGTTATGGAAACCCTCCACGCCTGAGCTACCCGGGTGGGATTCGCCCTGGGGCCGTGGTCGACCTGGTTGGCACATAGAGTGTTCGGCAATGGCGGAAAAGCACCTGGGGCGCACTATCGACATTCATGCCGGCGGGCAGGACCTGGTATTTCCGCATCATGAAAACGAACTCGCGCAGAGTCGCTGTGCGCACGACGGGGAACCGTTTGCGCGCTACTGGCTGCACAATGGATTTCTCAGTCTCGATAACACCAAGATGTCCAAGTCGCTCGGCAACGTGTTGCTGGTGCATAACATGGTCAAGACGATTCCCGGTGAAGTTATTCGTCTTGCGCTACTGAATGCACATTACCGGCAGCCACTCGACTGGTCAGATGATTCGCTGGAGGCTGCACGGAGAATGTTGGATCGTTTATACGGTGCCGTTCGCGGTATAGAGATAACAGATAAGAAAAGAGCGCAGGCAGAGCCGGCGGCGAATGTCGTCGCGGCACTTGAGGATGACCTGAACACGCCGAAAGCGCTGGCGGAAATGTTTAATCTTGCACGGGTTCTGAACAAGACCACGATTGAGGATGAGCGCCGCCAGCTTGCAGCAGAACTGCTCGCATGCGGCGATCTCGTTGGACTCATGCAAAAAGATATTGAAGAGTGGTTTTCCGGTGGAGACGATGGCGACCTTTCGGCTGGCGACATTGAGACATTGCTGGAACAACGCGAGGTTGCGCGCGCAAAACGGGACTTCGCCGCAGCGGATGCCATCCGCGACAAGCTGGCCGCAGCCGGAATTACGATCGAAGATGGTTCAGGCGGTACACGATGGCGGCGTAGCGGATGAACGAAGTGAAAAGCGCGCAACAGGAACTGATTGAAGAATTTGCGTTTTTCGATAACTGGATGGATCGTTACCAATACATCATTGACCTTGGCAGGCGGTTGCCGGAATTCTCCGAGGCGGACAAAACAGAGGCCAACAAGATAAAAGGCTGTCAGTCCCAAGTCTGGTTTGTCGCGGAAAAAAAAGACGGCAAACTCGAATTCAGGGCGATTAGTGATGCTACGATCGTATCCGGACTCATTGCGCTATTGCTGCGGATTTACAGCAATCGGAATCCGCAGGATATTCTCGACACACCGGCAGACTTCGTCAAAGCGTTGCAACTTGAGCAACATCTAAGCCCGACCCGGAGCAACGGTCTCTCCGCCATGCTGCAGGCAATCCGTACCCTGGCTGCCGAGGCCGTACAGGCCGCCTGACAATGAAACTCCTGGGATCCCTGCTTGCCTGGCCATTGCTTGGGCTGGTCTGGATTTATCGTATCCTGATTTCTCCGCTCCTTGGCGCGAATTGTCGATACCAGCCGACCTGTGCCGTGTATGCGGAGCAGGCACTAAGGCGTCATGGCGCGTTCAAAGGAGGCTGGCTGGTTCTGCAGCGAATCGGCAGATGCCATCCATGGGGCGGTTCCGGATACGACCCGGTACCCGAAACGGACGAGGGTACTGATGAAGCTGGCTGACGTCATTCGCGAGATCATTTATCCGTTGACCGATATCGCGATCGTGCTCGCCATGCTTTTTTTCTGGATGCTATTTGGATTGGCGCAAAAAGCCGGTCTGATCGGCCTGTGGTTATTGATAATAATCGCGCCTGCCTACGTCCGTTACCTTCTGTATCTGCTTGAGGCGCGGGCAAATGATCGTTCACCGCCTGTCCCGGATATCAGTATGTTTAACCCGGTCGATAACCTCTGGACGCTGACACCCCTGATCCTGCTCTCAATACTGATGTGGGCCGATATCCTGTTTGCCGATTCCGGCCAGGTGTGGTTCGCAATGTTGCTTAGCTTCGCAATTTTCCTGATAGCCCCATCGACGTTGGCGATTCTGGCTGTGACCCACTCGCCATCCGAGAGCCTGAATCCGCCAGCAATTTTGCGCATGATTCAAGTGTGCGGCGCAGGTTACTTCCTGGTCCCCGGTATCATTTTCCTGGTGTCTGTTCTGTTCGTGTTGTTCGGGTTTTTCGGTTTTCCGCCGTTATTGATCGACCTGGGTAAGAGTTATCAGGTCGTTTTGCTATTCACGTTAACCGGAGCTGTATTGCACGCCAACAACGTCGCAGTTCAGGTTGACATAGGACCGCCGCTCGAAAAGAGTGACGATGACATTACCGGTGACCTCGAAAAAGAGCGGCAGAAAGTGGCCAACCATGCATACGGTTTTGTCAGTCGCAATAATCGGACTGGCGGCCTGGCGCATATCAGGCAGTGGATTGAAAAAGAGGCTGACACCGATGCGGCATATGCCTGGTTTTTTCGGGAAATGCTGACCTGGGAGAACAACACAGTGGCGCTTTTCTTTGCGCAGGAATATTTGGGCCGGTTGATTCAGGATGGACAAGAAGGCGTGGCGCTAAAATTGGTCGCGCGTTGTTTGCATGAGGACCCGCGTTGGAAACCGCAGCTTGAGGATCGGGATCTGTTTTTTGAGCTGGCGGAACGGCACGGGCGGGAAGACCTGGTTCGACAGTTAATATTGTAGGAGCCCGCCTAGCGGGCGATCATCGCCGGGTTTTCGTGATTGTCTTTCCCCGGACAAGCGTAATTTTTGTGCGGGTGTGGTTGGTTGATGTTTTGCAAACAATGCTCCGCATTGTTTGTCGCCCGCACGGCGGGCTCCTACAAAAACGATTTAGATGCTCGCGGGGGTCCTGCAACTCCGTGACAGGCGGCTGTTGCGATAATGGGCCAGTGCGAGAATGAGAGAACCGGTGATTGTCAGCATGCGATCGGCGACGACGCCAAACAGGCTATGGGCCAGTGTGGCACCGACGAGCAACAACAAAAGGCCCGCGATTCCCAGGCCGACAACGCGTTTGTCTGCATGGCGACGAAAGCCGATGGTCAGCGCAATCAGGCTGACTGGTAAAACTACGATCAAGATCTCCGCATGCAGATGCCGGTCACTGAATTGATCAAGAAACGGCAGCAGGGTAATGATGACGGGCAATAACAGGCAATGCAGCAGGCACAGACCGGACAGCGCTACGGCCGCCTTGTCGAGCGCATCTGACTGATTGGCAGAGCTGTTATCCATCGTCGCTTCCCGCTATCCTGCAAAACAGGCGGGTGCATTTTGCCAGAAGTAAACGGCAGCAGAAGACCCGCAGATATATAATGTTATAACATAACAGTGTTATCTACAAGATGCCGTAGCTAACGGTCTGGTAAGGCTATTCATGGACAAAAAACTGCTTTCAATTCTATGCTGTCCGGTGACCCACAAGGGGCTGTCGCTGGCACGCGCCAGCTTGCTTAATTCAATCAACACCGCTATCGAGGCTGGCGAGCTGGTGAATCGAGATGGCGCTGTGTTGAGCGAAAAGCTGCAAGAGGCCCTGGTCACAGATGATGGTAAGACGCTGTATCCCATCAACGACGGCATCCCGGTGCTGCTGGAGGGAGAAGCCTGCGCGCTTGACCAGCTCAAGTAGATCAATCTGCGACTCAAAAATATGCAACCTGTATTGAAATCCCCTGCCTGCCTGCCCGCGTGAAAATCTCCGCTAATCAGCTTGCCAGCCACCTGAAGAGTTCTCTGTTGCCGTGCTATATGGTCACTGGTGACGAGCATCTGCTTGTGCAGGAGGCCCTCGACGCTATTCGACTGGCCGCACGTAAACAGGAATTCGATTCACGTGAGCTATATACAGCGACGACCGGTTTCGATTGGGGTGATCTTGCCGGTGCGGGCGGTAATCTTTCCCTGTTTGCGGACCGGCGTATCATCGAATTGCGCTTGCCGACGGGCAGGCCCGGGGTGAAAGGCAGTGCGACGATCATCGACATGCTTGAAACTATCGAAGACGACATTCTCTTCCTGATCAGCGCTCCAAAACTCGAGCGCAACGCAGCGGCTGCAAAATGGTCCAAAGCTATAGAAGCGAAAGGCGGCCTGGTGCAAATCTGGCCAGTCGGTTTACGTGAGCTGCCCGCCTGGATTAATGATCGTATGCGACTTGCAGGGTTACAACCGGATCGGGAAGCGGTACGGCTCCTGGCTGATCGGGTAGAAGGTAATTTGCTCGCCGCGCAGCAGGAGATCGAAAAACTAAGACTGCTGCATGGTGAGGGTCCCGTTAGCGCCGCTGAAGTCGATGCTGCCGTCGCCGACTCAAGCAGGTTCGACGTCTATAAGCTGGTCGACGCCGCGGTTGCTGGCAACGCCGCCAGGGCCGTCAGGATACTTGGAGGTATTCGGGCGGAGGGCGTTGAACCGGTAATCCTGATGTGGGCCTTGACGCGTGAGCTGCGCATGCTTGCAGTACTTTCGGACAGTGTTCAGTCGGGAGCAGAATTAAGTACTGCGATGAGAACAGCGCGAGTATGGCAAAACCGGCAAGGTCTGGTACGCGCTTGCATTGGCAGGCACCAGGCAACCGATTTTTATCAGTTGTTGCAACTGGCAAGACAGGCCGACGCAAGTGCCAAGGGACAAATGTATGGCGATCCATGGCAACTGGCGACACAAATTGTAATGGCGCTCGCGATGGGCGTTGTGCGTGCTGCGTAAAGAGGAAATACTGACTTGAGCTCGATGGGAATTTTTGGCGGTACGTTTGATCCGATACATTACGGACATCTGCGCACTGCTTTTGAAATGTTGCAGGCGCTGCGTTTCGATGAGGTACGCTTCATGCCCTGTGGCAATCCGCCGCATCGTGGCGCAACCTATGCCGACGCGGAGATGCGCCTCGAAATGGTGCGCGTCGCGACAGAGGGACAACACGGATTCATTGTTGACGACAGAGAGCTGCAACGAGATGGGCCATCCTATTCCGTAGATACACTGGCGACTCTGCGTAACGAATACCCGTTACGTCCGATCGCTTTGATGATTGGTATGGATGCGTTCCTCGGTTTGCCCAAGTGGTATCAGTGGCGTGAGATATTGCAGCTTGCACATATCGTGGTTGCGCACAGACCTGGATGGCGCGCGCCGGATATCGGGCCGCTGGGAGAGTTGCTGGCCGATCGCGGTACGCATCGAATCGGTGACCTGCACCAGGCGAAGTCCGGGCAGATATTCATACATGACGTTACTCAGCTTGAGATTTCGTCAACAGAAATTCGCGAGCTCGTTGCAGTTGGCCGGGATCCACGCTTTTTGATGCCAGATTCGGTACGCGACGTGATCGAGAGAAGTGGCTGCTACGCTGTGCCGGCACGCAAAGAATCATAAATAGAGAATTTTAAATTTAAGCAGGGCAATGAATGAATAGTGAACAATTGAGCAAGCTGGCAATGGCCGCGCTGGATGACGGGAAAGGCCAGGATTTAGTGAAGCTGGATGTGCGGGAACTCACAGCCGTCACCGACTATATGATTGTAGCGAGTGGAACATCGAACCGGCATGTCAGGGCACTGGCAGATGCAGTCGCCGAGAAGTCTCGTGAAGCCGGCCGTCGGCCCAGCGGAATAGAAGGTGAAGACGGTAGTGAATGGGTTTTGCTGGATCTGCAGGATGTGCTGGTTCACGTAATGCTGCCGCGCGTCAGAGAGTTTTACAATCTCGAAAAGCTTTGGTGCCTGAGCCCGGCAACAGAACAAGCAGTCAACTCCGAATCGTGACCCGTGCACATTCGCCTGCAAGCGGTCGGTGACCGGCAACCGTCGTGGGTTGATTCAGCATTTGATGGCTACGCGCAGCGACTGCCGCGTCAGTGGCAGTTTCGTCTTGACTCCATTAGTACGGCGCAGCGCAACAAAGGAGTGGCAGCCGCAGTAGCGAAAGATGCCGAAGGTAAAAAAATTCTGGCAAAGATCAGGCCCGCAGAATTCGTTGTTGTTCTCGACGAACGTGGCACTGAATTTTCCAGCAAGGGACTTGCAGGGCTTCTGGATGAGTGGCAAACGGTCGGTCAGGACCTGGTATTTGTTATTGGCGGACCCGACGGTGTATCTGCAGATTGCCTGCAACGCGCCAATCTTCGCTGGTCTTTGTCCAAGCTTACATTACCGCATGGGCTCGCCCGGGTTTTATTCGCAGAACAACTCTATCGGGCCTGGTCCCTGACTACGGGCCATCCGTACCACAGGGAATGACTTTGCATCAGCCGGTATTGCATTTGGCCTCATCATCGCCACGGCGTCGCGACATACTGACCGCCATGGGTGTGCCCTTTAGCCATGCTGGTGTCGATATTGATGAAACACCGGGTTCTGGCGAGCCGGTTGCCGACATGGTGCTGCGGCTAACGCGCGCAAAGGCAACGACATCCGCGCAGCGCGGTAATTTCACCATACCTGTTCTTGCGGCTGATACGGCAGTGGCGCTGGGCACGCGAATATTCGGTAAACCGGGATCAAAAGAGCAGGCACTGGAAATGTTGTCCAGCCTGTCGGGCCAGGTCCATCAGGTCCTGACAGCCGTTGCGCTGTTGTCTGAGGACCGTCTGGAAACCGCAACATCAGTCACGCAAGTGACATTTCGCGAAATTCATCCTGACGAAGCGCTGGCTTACTGGCAAAGTGGTGAACCACTTGGCAAAGCCGGTGCCTACGCTATCCAGGGCAGGGGCGGGATATTCGTTGATTCCCTGTCCGGCAGCTATTCCGGGGTTGTTGGGCTACCGGTTTTTGAGACCGCGAAGTTGTTGCAAGCGGCAGGAATAAGCGTCCTGCCGAGTGTTAAACAGATGCAGGACGGACATGACTGACGATTCACCAAAAGAAGAAATATTGGTCAATGTGACGCCGCGCGAGGTGCGTGCGGCGCTGTTGGAAAATGGCGTCCTGCAGGAAGTTTTTATCGAACGTGCCGCCCGACGCGGATTGATCAGCAATATATATAAAGGAAAGGTGGTGCGAGTGCTGCCCGGCATGCAGGCAGCCTTCATTGATATTGGCCTCGAAAGAACGGCATTCCTGCATGCGTCTGACATTTTTCGTCCCGGTAGTGCGGCAAACGGATCTGCCGATCGGGAACAGGCAGACATAAGGGAACTTGTTCGCGAGGGCGAGGGGGTTGTAGTACAGGTCGTGAAGGACCCGCTGGGCAGCAAGGGGGCACGCCTGACGACATTTATCACGCTGCCGTCCCGGTTTCTTGTCTTGTTACCCACAGGCAGTGGTGTAGGTGTGTCGGCCCGAATTGAGGACGAAGCCGAGCGCGGCCGATTACGCACCGATCTCGAGCAAATTCTCGATGTTGACAGGCAAAATGACGGCGTCATCGTGCGCACGGCGGCAGAGGGCATCGGCCGCGACGCTCTGCGTGCCGACCTGGAGTTCCTGAGAAAGGTATGGGCCGTCATTCAGCTTGGGTGCAGCAAGGCTAAGGTAAAAACACTGGTGCACGCGGATTTGCCGTTGCCGATTCGTGTCTTGCGCGATCTTGTCACCGGCGATGTCGAGCGCATCCGCGTGGATTCCGCGGCAGATTTCGAAAAAATGCAGTCGTTTACGCGCAGTTTTCTGCCCGATCTGGAGCCCATACTGGAGCTCTATAGCAGGCGCCGGCCAATTTTTGATCTGCACGGAATCGAGGACGAAATAAAGAAAGCGCTGGGAAGAAGTATTTCTTTAAAATCAGGTGGATATGTCATTATAGACCAGACCGAGGCGATGACGACGATCGACGTGAACACGGGTGCCTACGTTGGCCATCGCAACCTTGAGGAAACGATATTCCGAACCAATCTGGAAGCCGCGGTAACGATTGCCCGCCAACTGCGTCTAAGAAACCTGGGTGGCATCATAATTATCGACTTTATTGATATGCAGGAAGAGCAGCATCGTCAACGCGTAATGCAGGTGTTAGAGCAATCAATGGCGCGTGATCATGCGAAGCACAAGATAACGCCGGTGTCGCCACTCGGGCTTGTTGAGATGACTCGCAAACGCACCAGGGAAAGTCTCGAGCACATACTTTGCGAAGATTGCGCCAGTTGTGATGCCCGCGGCTTCATCATGACAGCGGAGACCGTTTGTTTTGAAATATTTCGCGAGATTATTCGCCAACACAGGCAGTTTGAGTTCGAAGGAATACTGGTTCTTGCACATCAGGATGTCATCGAGCTGTTTCTTGATGAGGAAGCCAACGGGCTGGCCGAAATTGAGGAGCAAATCGGCAAGTCTATTCGCCTGCAACCCGAGTCGCTCTACCTGCAGGACCAGTTCGACGTAGTGTTGATCTGAAGCGGACAACGTATTTCGAGATCATGAAAAATCTTCTGCAAAATTTGCTCAAGTACCTGGCTTATACCGGGGCGGCGCTGGTGATCGTTTTGGCGATCGCGGTAGGAATTTTTCGACTGATGCTGCCACGTTTGCCGGAGTACCAGGAAGAAATAAAGGGCTGGGCGAGCGCGGCTATCGGCATGCAAGTCGAGTTCTCGGGCATGACCGCCAGATGGCGTCTGAGCGGGCCGGAACTCACCATCCTGAATGCCAACCTGATGAGCCAGGACACAGGGCAAAGCATTCTCACTGCAGATGAAGTCAGCATCGGCGTTGGCCTGTTACGCCTGATTGCAGACCGCGAGCTCGTCGTTGAGCGCATCAGTATTAGTGGAACCGCGATTGACCTGCGCCAGGACGAAAGAGGCAACTGGTTGCTACAAGGTTTGCAGCTCGATGAACTCACTGGGTCACGTGACATGGCGACGCGCAGCAGCGGCGATGTAGATTTCACCGGAGCAGACATTGACGTTACCTACGAACATCCGGCGAGCGGACAACTGGTGCCGTTTACGATCAGGTCTGTGGCCATTTTCAGGGATAAGGATGAGCTGGGGATAGAAGCACAAATCGAGTTGCCGGAAGAATTTGGCGATCAGCTGGAAATTTCAGCGAACCAGCGTGCCTCGAGCGTGCGCAGTGATGAATGGCGATTTTATATAGAGGGGGAATCACTGCAGCTTGCGGGCTGGTCACGACTGCAGCCGTTCGAGTTGCCCGAAATTGATTCCGGAACGGCCGACGTGAGCTTGTGGCTGACTACATCAGATGCTCGCCTGCAAAGTGCGACAGCAAACCTGCTGGTTGCAAATTTGCATGCTATTGGGGCGGAAACTCGCGCACCTTTTGACTTCCAGGGCAGCTTTGAATATTCGGCGGAGCTTGACGGGTGGCTGCTTGCCGCCAATCAGTTTCGCATGACAACGGCCGATGGCAGCTGGCCACAATCAGACCTGCAATTTCGCGTCGTATCCGGCCCGGATGGTGCGGCAAATGCGTTTCGCGCCAACGCGTCATACTTTGATCTTGGCGACCTCAAATACGTCTCTGCGTGGCTGCAGGAAGATCAACAATCAACGCTCGCGCGAATTTCGCCCGTCGGTGTCATGCGCGACGTCAACGCTGAAATCAGTGGCATGCAACTGGAAAAAAAGGAGTACAGCGTAACAGCCGATCTGGAACGGATCGGGTTTTCCGCAACTGACGATTTTCCAGGTGTGCAGATGTTCAGTGGTCGGGTACGTGCTGATAGTAACGGTGGTCGTGTTGAAATTGAGTCAGGCAATCTGCAAATCGATTTGCCGCAATATCTTCCCGAATTGATAATTTTTGACGATGCCGTTGGCACAGTGATCTGGCGACGGAATGCCGAGGGCATGACCGTATTATCTGACAGTGTAACTATTCGAAACGCCGATTTTGACAGCGAAAGCAGCCTGCAAATCAGCGTGCCCTCTAACGGTGATGCGCCATTCGTCGATTTCGAAAGTAGTTGGGGCATCTTCGACATTAGCGCTATGAATCGATATTTGCCGAGTGGCCTGGTAAAGCCTGCGCTGCGTAGCTGGCTCGATAGCGCGCTGGTTTCCGGCTATGTGCGCGAGGGCACGACACGGTTTAACGGTGCGCTCGACAAATTCCCGTTCGACAATGGCGAAGGGCTGTTTCGTATTGACGCGATCCTGGAAGATGCCACGCTAAAGTACGGAGGGCCCTGGCCAGCGGCTGAATTCCACCATTTGAACCTGATCATTGAAAATACACGGCTCTATTCGACAGAGAACTCTGCTTCAAATCTTGGCAACATTGTGGAAGACGCGCAGATTGAAATTGAAGACCTGCGCGATGCCGTTTTGCGCATTGACGCGTTTGCCACCGGAACCCTGGAGTCAATTCGCCAGTTTGCATCGCAAAGCCCGATTGATGACGCATTGGGCGGGCAGCTCGACCGGGTCGAGGTCAATGGTGATGCATCGTTCGATTTGTCTCTGACATTCCCGATCCTGGATCGTCTGAACTATGCATTTCTTACCAGGATTCGCAGCAGTGGCGGCTCGGTGAGGGTAAAGGGATTCGACGCACCAGTGACAGAGCTGAATGGCGTCGTCACAGTGTCCAGGGACAGCGTCAGTTCAGAGGCTCTATTTGGTCATTTTCTTGGACAGCCGGTCGACATACAACTAACCAGTGCCGGTGCTGAACTGCCTGCGTACAGCGTAATTCTCGAAGCGACTGGCAACGTTACTGCGGACAGCCTGGCAAGCGAGCTGGGTGCTCCTCTGGAGGGAATTGCCGAAGGCAATACTGACTATCGGGCAATTTTGAGATTTCCGAATGGGCGCGCCGAAACACCTGGGCCACTACAGATTCAAATCGAATCAGACCTGCTTGGCTTTGGTTTGAATATGCCTTTACCGCTGACCAAAGCGACGACCGAAACGCGGGTGCTGTCGACAACGATAGAGTTCTCGGCAGTGAACCGCATCGACAACGTTGGCAGCCTGGCCGGCGATATAAACTGGAAGTTTCAGTTTCTGAAAGATAATTCCGGTTGGAATTTCGATCGCGGCGTACTGGCAGCAGGCGGTGAATACCCGGATGACCCGGATGTTCGCGGCCTGCACATTGAAGGACATACGCCGGAGTTGCGACTCCATGAATGGCTTGCTATAGCACGGCGTAACGGTGGCGAAAAAAATCTCAATGGGCGAATTCGATCAATCGATTTGAGTATCGATGACCTGTATGTCGTTGGGCAGCATTTGATTGATCATCGTGTACGAGTAGATCAGAGTGGACTGGACTGGCTGATCGAATTTAGCGGCGAGCAGGTCGATGGCATTGTCACGGTACCGTATGATTTCCAGGCAGGCAGGCCACTCACCCTGGAGATGCAGCGGCTGTTCCTGCCAGGCAGCGACGAAGTACAGGTAAAAAACGATTCTCTGACCAATCCACGCTCACTGCCGACCATTTCAGTTCGCGCGGAAGAATTCGCACTTGGTGATCGCCAACTTGGCAAGTTGGTCGTCGATATGGAAAGCACGGATCGGGGGCTTGAGGCCAGCAATCTTGCGACCGTTGATGACACTTTTACAATCTCGGGTTCCGCCGGCTGGTTAATCGATGGCAGTGAAGAATCGGGGCAACGCACTTTTATTGATGCGAAACTAATCAGTACCGATATCGTGCAAACGATGCGGCGCCTGAATTATCAGCCCGGCATCAATGGCGAGGATATGGAAGTTAGTGTGCAGGTTGGCTGGCCCGGTGGACCGCGACAGGATTTTATGGGTGTGGTGAACGGCGATGTAGTCGCGCGCATCGGTGCCGGTCAGCTTGAGGATGTCGATCCGGGTGCCGGGCGCGTGTTTGGCCTGATGAGTGTGGTTGCACTGCCACGGCGCCTGTCCCTGGATTTCCGGGATGTATTTGATACCGGCTTCGGCTTTGATGAAATCACAGGCAGTTTCCGCCTGGTAGACGGTGAGGCCTATACTTGCGACCTGTCACTGGCCGGTCCTGCTGCAGATGTTGGAATCGTCGGGCGCGCCGGGCTTTTGACGAGGGATTACGACCAGACCGCCGTCGTCAGCGCAAACGTCGGCAATACACTGCCGATCGTTGGTGCCGTTGTGGCGGGACCGCAAGTCGCGGCAGCACTGTTCATCTTTTCGCAAATATTCAAAAAGCCGCTGCAGGAAATGGGGCAAATCTACTACGGCATTGACGGCTCGTGGGACGACCCGGTGATCGATGTAGCTGAACCCGAGCGAATCTTGCGCACCAGTGAACTGGCCGGATGTTCCGCTGATACGCAGTAATTTATTTGTCATTAACAGGCACGGAAGTTCACATCGGGGCGCTGCTCTCCCGTAAACTAGTGTCGCCAGGCAGTCCATCGCAATCGCGGCAAGATGCCGCTCCTAAGAACTCAGCGCAGAGCCCGTAAGAGCGGCATCTTGCCGCGATTCACTGGGATGGAATCGTTTAACAAAAAGAGGAAAAGGTGACCTTGACCAGTCAAGCACAGAATGAAACGGCAGTAGAAACGGTGATGGCGCGCGTACTCGCGCCGGCCGGACTGGACGAAAAACACCTGAACAAGGCCCTTGGCACGATTAACAGGGGCGATGTTGACAGTGCGGATCTGTATTTCCAGATCAGCCGGCATGAGTCCTGGACCGTCGAAGACGGCGTCCTCAAGGAGGGCAGCTTTAGCCTGGACCAGGGCGTTGGTGTTCGCGCGGTATGCGGTGAGAAAACCGGCTTCGCGTATTCAGATGAATTGCTCCTGCCAGCGCTTGAGGATGCAGCCAGCGCAGCCAGGGCGATTTCCAGGCAGGGACAAACGCGATCGGTGCAGGTTGCATCTGTCGGTCAATCACAGAGTCTTTATCCGGCCACGGATCCAACCACCAGCATTTCAGACGAACAGAAAAAATCACTTCTCGGTCGCATTGATGCGGAAACCCGCAGCCTGGACAAGCGTATAGAGCAGGTGATCGTCAGCATGAGCAGCAGTCAGGACCTGGTCCTCATCGCCGCAACTGACGGCACATTGGCGGCAGATGTACGACCGCTGGTCCGATTGAACGTCAGCATAATCGTCGAACAAAATGGTCGGCGCGAGCAGGGCTATTCCGGTGGCGGTGCCCGGGCAGACCTGAATTATTTTCTGGATGGTGACTTGCCGATGGAGTTTGCTCGCGAAGCGGTGCGCCAGGCGATTGTGCAGCTCGATGCACAACCAGCTCCGGCGGGCGCGATGCCGGTGGTACTCGGCGCGGGATGGCCGGGCATTTTGTTGCACGAGGCAGTCGGGCATGGCCTCGAAGGCGACTTCAATCGCAAGGGAACCTCCGCATTCAGCGGCCGCGTCGGGCAACAGGTTGCGTCAAAACTTTGCACAATTGTTGACGATGGCACACTGGTCAATCGGCGTGGCTCACTGGCAGTGGATGACGAGGGCACGCCGGGTCAGTACAACGTCCTGGTGGAAGACGGTATTTTGCGTGGTTATATGCAAGATAGATTAAATGCCAGGCTGATGGGTGTAGCACCGACCGGCAACGGTCGACGCGAATCGTATGCACACATTCCAATGCCGCGCATGACCAACACATACATGCTGGCCGGTCCGCACGATCCGGCGGAAATTATTGCATCGGTTGACAAGGGCATTTACGCGCCGAATTTCGGCGGTGGGCAAGTAGACATAACCTCTGGCAAGTTCGTTTTTTCAGCCAGCGAAGCCTATTTGATCGAAAAAGGTAAGGTTACGGCGCCGGTGAAGGGTGCAATGTTGATTGGCGACGGCCCGGAAGCATTAAGCCGTATATCGATGGTTGGCAACGACCTCAAATTCGATCAGGGCGTTGGTACCTGCGGCAAGGATGGGCAGTCAGTGCCTGTCGGCGTCGGCCAACCGACGCTGCGAATCGACGAACTCACCGTAGGTGGCACAGCCTGAAAGCCCTTTATAATTCGATGTAGTATGGTTCCGGCGTGGGCCTTAATGGACGCTGACTGGACGCGGGCCCTGCGCCTGTGGACAATCAGGACGAGCGCAATATTGAGGTTCCGCTTTATGTGGGTGTCCAAACCGATTTATGAAGGTCTGCCTTATTTCTACCTGCTCGCTGGTGGCGTAACGCTGGCCGCGTCAATGTATCTCAATCACTGGTATTGGCCGACGATCTGTTTCACAGTCGGCCTGATGTGCCTGGTCGGTGGGTTGGTTGTACTCTTGAAGCGGCGCGACTATCGCAATGATGACCGTCGCACGGACCGTGAGGTCAGGCCTGGTTCTCGTTAACTGAAGTATCGTCTTTGTTGTTTTTGTCAGCGTCGCGTAAATCTGCATAAACGAGTTCATGCGTACCCAGTGAAATTATGTCGCCGTCGCTCAGTAGTTGTTTTTGAACCTCGTCATCGCCGATAAATACACCGTTGGTACTGTTCAAATCCTCGATAATACAACCCGATGCACTACTGGTCAGCTGCAAATGATGACGGCTGACATAATGACTATCAATGTAAATATCACTGTCCGGCGACCTGCCAATGATAATTCGGCCAGCCTCGAAAAAATGCTCCGATACGGGCTTACCTTTGCTGCGTACTTCAACGCGCGTTAAGTAATTTTTCTGTTTTGCGTTGACAACAAGACGCGGCAGTACTTCATGTTCTCCAGTTGTGTCTTCATGCTCGACCCATTCAAGTTCTTCCGCAGTGCCTTCGATATCTTCTGCGCTAATCGCATCTTTCCCGTCCGCAAACGCGACTAACATTGCAGAATCACACAATGTGTTGATCAGTCTTGGTACGCCACCGGTATAGCGGTAGATAAGCGGGTAAACATCGTCAGCGAACAATTTGCCTTCCGGTCGCCCGGCAACGGCAAGGCGATGTTCTATATAGGCGCGCGTGTCGATTCTATCGAGCGGACCCAGGTGAAATTTAAGGCGTACGCGCTGCACCAGTTGTTTGAGGTGGGGGGAGGCGAGCGTTTCTTTAAGTTCTGGCTGACCGGCAAATATGATGCGCAGTACCTTTTCCTTTTGTGTCTCGATACCGGATAACAAGCGGACTTCTTCCAGTACTTTTTCGGTCAGGTTTTGCGCTTCGTCGACAACCAGGATAACTTTCTTGCCGGTCGAATATTGCTCGATCAGAAACATATTGAGCATGTCCAGCAACTCGACTTTCTTCTTGTCGAACGGCTTGAATCCAAACTCGGTCAAAACGGCTTGCAGGAACTGTGTTGGCGAGAGCTGCGTCTGCGAAATCACGGCATAGACGATGTTGTCCTCAAGTTCGTCCAGAAAAGATTGCAGCAAGGTTGTTTTCCCGGAACCGATATCTCCGGTGATGACTACAAAGCCGTCCGAAAGCCAGATGGTCGATTCCATATAGGCCTTGGCACGTGAATGCTGCTTGCTCCAGTACACAAATGCTGGATCCGGCGTCAGGCCGAAGGGTGGTTCTTTAAGTTTAAAATGATCCAAGTAAGACATTGTGTTGTTGTTTCCGTGGCTTATGAGCCCGTATCTACGCTTTTTCGACCTAATAATCTAAAAGTATGCCAGAGGACCCGTATTATGACGTATTGAAGCACGCTAAAGTGCGACTCCGGTCAAATAATGATCAGATAATCAGCAGCTTACCCAGACTCTTTAGCCGCGCTTCTAGCGCGAGAGGAGTATCCGCGACAACAGTGACATGACCCAGCTTTCGGCCCGGTCTTGGTGCCTTGCCATAGTCATGCACAAAACAGTTGTCTGTCTGTAACTCAGCTACGTTGCCCGGCATCTCGCCAATCAGATTTATCATGCCGGTGTGACCGCGTGCATTGGCATCCCCAAGTGGCATGTCGAGAATTGCACGCAAATGATTCTCGAACTGGCTCGTGTTGGCACCCTCGATTGTCCAGTGGCCTGAATTATGTACTCGCGGTGCGATCTCATTGGCCACTAAACGATCGCCGGTAACAAAAAGTTCTAACGCCAGCACACCGACGTAGTCCAGGTGGGTCAGGAGACTGCCCAGGTATTCGTTGGCCATCGACGTCAAATCGCCTGCCTCCACTGGTGCTCTTGAAACGCTCAGGATACCTTGCAGATGCTGATTTTCGGTGAGCGGATAGAATACGACTTCACCGCTGACGTTGCGCGCAGCGATCGCGGAGACTTCGCGATCAAATGCTATCCACTGTTCGGCGATGAGGTCCGATCCGCCGAGCTCCGCAAATGCACGTCCGACGTCGGCCTCGTCTCTTACGATTGTCTGGCCCTTGCCGTCATATCCGAGCCGTCGGGTCTTTAATACAAGCGGTAGCCCTAAATCGGTGCACGCCGCGTGCAGGTCCTCTTCGTTATCGACTGCGCGAAACCCCGCGACCGGGATTTCCAATGTCGTAAACAGTGTTTTTTCGACAATTCGATCCTGGGCGTGGCGTAGTGCTTCAGCTGGCGGATAAACCGTCGTCGCCGCGGCAATTTTCTCAACGGCTGCGACAGCTACATTCTCAAACTCGTAGGTAACGAGATCAGATTTAGCGACCAGCTCTGCGAGGCCTGCCTCACTGTCAAATGGATATTTGAGAACCGGTCCAACCGCAGCCGCCGGCGACTTATCGGATGGATCCAGATAAATAAATTTCAGGCCCATCTTTTGCCCGGCAAACCCAAGCATCTGGCCAAGTTGCCCCGCCCCGATAACGCCAATGGTTGTCATGCCTGGTTAGCTACCCGGATCCGGATTCGCCAACACGGCGTCTGTTTGCTCTTTGCGAAACGCATCCAGCGTTGCAGCGACATCAGGGTCCGTAGTCGCCAGTATCGCGGCTGCCAGCAGAGCAGCGTTCTTGGCGCCGGCTTTGCCGATCGCCATACAGCCCACCGGTATTCCGCCTGGCATTTGTGCGATAGATAATAGTGAGTCCATTCCCTTGAGAGCTTTCGACTCGATCGGCACACCAAGGACAGGTAGTCGTGTTTTGGCGGCCGTCATACCGGGCAAATGTGCGGCGCCACCGGCGCCGGCAATAATGACTTGCAGGCCTCGCTCGAGCGCGGACGTCGCGTAGTCGAACAACAGGTCCGGCGTTCGGTGTGCGGAGACGATTTTGACTTCATAGGCAACGTCCAGCGCCTGCAGCATTTCGCTGGCGTGTCGCATTGTGTCCCAATCGGATTGGGAACCCATGATGATTCCTACCTTTGTGTTCATATTCGTGGTCAGCTCAAAAAACAGTTGGCCCCAAAAGGGGTGCGTGAATAACTACGTGAACGGCAATTCTATAGTTAGTAGGCAGCATTCTGCATCTTTGATGACAATTCTGTGTGAATTTCCCGAAAGATTTTTCGCAACGCCTGGCGCCGTGCTTTGTCATTCGGTGCTGCAATGTATGCTTTTGTATAAGCAGACAGATCCTGATTTTCGTGGCCAAGCGTCGCAAATAAACTGGTTAGCGCGTCCTCGCCCTCATCTGCTACCCGGTTACGCCAGAGTTCTGCCTGACGAAAAATGTCCTTTTGCAGGCGACTGTGGCTGCCTAAACCTTCCAGCGCTGCCTGTATTGGCACCGGGTCCGTATCACGCATCAACTTGCCGATCAGCTGCTTCTGACGACGCAGTGCGCTGTGTGACTTGATCGATTTGGCCTTCAGTACCGCATCCAGCAAGGACTCATCCAGATCAAGGCCATCCAGCTGCTCATCGGTGAGCTCGATCAGCTGTTCCCCCAAGACCTGGGCAGCCTGGAATTCACGTTTGCGGGCACTTTTGCTGGGCTTTGAAATTTTCACTGGTTAGCGGTCCAACAGGGTAATATGAGCGGACAGATTGAACGAACGACGCAAGAAAATTGCTGGCATAGATGGTCGATGTAAACCGTACGCTGGTAACTTCCCGGATAATATCACGACCACCTGATTACGAATCATATCTGTCGGGAGGAACTATGAGCGCTCCCATTTAAGGAAACTATCGTCAGATGAATGCACTACCAAGTCGCACGGCACTGAATCAGAAAGATCTTGAAGACATCGTCCTGCAGGTGCTCGAAGAGGCAAAAAAGCAGGGTGCCGACCAGGCCGAAGCTGCGGCGAGTCACGATATCGGACTCTGCGCTACAGCTCGCCTCGGCGATGTAGAAAGCCTCGAATATACGAACGATCGCGGCCTCGGCATTACCGTCTACAAGGACCAGAAAAAGGGCAACGCCAGCACCTCCGACTTCAACCCTGCGGCACTTCGTGAAGCAGTTACCAAGGCATGTACCTTCGCTAACTTCACAGCGGCGGACGAACACGCTGGTTTGGCGGATGCAGAATTGATGGCGCAGGATCCGCCGGATCTTGATCTCGCCCATGACTGGCATTTGCAATCCGATGATGCCATTCGTTATGCGATCGAATGTGAAGATGCAGCCAGATCGTTCGACAAGCGCATAACCAATTCAGAAGGAGCCACGGTTAACAGCAGCGGTGGCGTCCGTGTCTATGCGAACTCGCATGGTTTCCTGGGCGGTTTTCCGAAGACCAGTCACAGCATCAGCTGCGTCGTCATAGGCGAAGCAGACGGTGATATGGAACGTGACTACTGGTACAGCGCAGCACGCGATGCGGCTGATCTGGAGTCGCCTGCGGAGATCGGTGCAATCGCAGCACAGCGTACCGTACAACGACTTGGTGGACGCAAGGTCAAAACGGGCAATGCGCCGGTGCTGTATGCGCCGGAAGTCGCGCGTGGTTTTGTCGGGCACGCCATCGGCGCTATCGCAGGCGGCGCTCAATATCGTCGCTCATCATTTTTGCTGAATGCAGCCGGTGAACAAATATTTCCCGATTTCATGCAAATTCAGGAGCGACCACATATACCCAAGGGTATGGCAAGCGCACCTTTCGACGCTGAGGGTGTGGCAACGAAGGATCGCGATATCGTCACGGACGGCATTTTGCAGGGCTACGTGATGAGTTCCTATTCCGCACGTCGACTGGGTCTGCAAACGACGGGTAACGCGGGCGGTACGCACAATCTGCTGGTACCTGGAAACGTTTCCGATATGGCGGAATTGATGCGCACGATGGATCGGGGGCTACTGGTTCACGAGTTGATAGGTTCCGGTGTGAATGCTGTTACCGGCGACTATTCGCGGGGCGTGGTTGGTTATTGGGTTGAGCATGGTGAGATCGTGCATCCGGTGCACGAGGTGACCATTGCAGGCAATCTGAAAGATCTGTATCGGCGCATCACCGCTATCGGTAACGATCAGGACCTGCGCGGTGGTATTCAATGTGGATCGTTGCTGGTTGAATCGATGACGATAGCCGGCGCCTGATCGGACAATCCTATTTCTTGCGTTTGTCCGTTTCCGTTTCGTCCAGAAAATCTGCAAGCGTGCGCTCACCGACGACACCCGCAATCGCCGAATCGAGTTCATCGCCGAGTACGTTGACATCGCCCGACCAGCTTGGTTTTCTGTGGGAGCCCGTTTCACCTTCGACCCTGACAACGTTGAGAATACTGGTCAACGTAATGCGTGACATTTCCTGGCCTGGCAATAGCTCTTCTTTCTCGGTTGCAGTTAACAGTCCGGCAGATTCGAGTGTTTCCAGGATTGGCGCAAGTGCGATAGAGGGAATATGAAGTTTCGCGCTGACCTGCCCTGGCGTGATTACCTTGGCCGGGTCACGAAAGGATTGGCCAACCAGGAACATAACATTCAGTGCCAGCCGCTCGCGCATGGCATTTGATAATTTGGGCTCCTGACGACCTATGCGTAAAAATGCCGGTCGTTGGTGATAGAAAGCGAGCTGAGAGCCGATCAACAGAATGAGCCAGTTCAGGTATAGCCAGATCAATGTTGTAATTACGACCGCGAAACCTGCATATATTTGTTGTGTGCGCGTTGCGTAAACGATAAACGTCGTAAATATGGCCGCCATCGTGGCCCACATGAAACCGCCTGCAACTCCACCAACGAGTGCTGACTTAAATTTGACTTTGGTGTTAGGCATGTACAAGTACAGGAACGTGAACACACCGGATATCAACAGGTAAGGCACGAATTTACCGGCCACCACAAAAATAGGTCCGAACGCCTCGTTATTGAGCAAGTACTGCACAACGGAATTATTTTGAATCGACGTGATCATGCCGATCGCCGTTACCATGACCATCGGCCCAACGATCAAGACGATCAGGTACTCCGTAAATCGACGCGCAAAACTTCGTGGCTTGGAGACATACCATACAAAATTGAAACTCTCCTCAATCTTTTGCACGGTGGAAATTGCGGTATATAGAAAAAACGCGAGCCCGACGCCACCCAGGACCGAGCCTTGGACGTTATTTACCAAACCCAGGATCTGGGCGGTTATTTGCTCTCCCTGGTCGCCAAGTGGGGACAGCAGGTTGTCGAGATACGGCTCAAGCTGATTGAAAACGCCAAAGCCCTTCAGTACCGCAAAACTAACTGCCAGCAACGGAATCACGGACAATAATGTCGTGTAGACCAGGCTCATGGCACGCATCGTCAACTGGCCGGAGAAAAAGTCGCGCAACATTGCGTAGAGGTAACGCAGTACGACAACCAGG
>RCNB010000322.1_pt1 | contig 32702 bp, 31 predicted proteins | sample 2041321 | NCBI WGS metagenome assembly RCNB01 (sample SAMN09708232, study PRJNA481090) | Marine sediment metagenome, whole genome shotgun sequencing project.
TTTATTGATAATACTTATTTCCAAATCTGCAATTACCATAAAATCGGGTGAAGCAGGGGTTCTGTATAGAACTTTTGACAACGGTGTGGTGACAGATGAACCACCTCTTAATGAAGGCTTTCACATTGTGGCACCCTGGAATAAAGTTTTTGTGTACGAGGTAAGACAGCAGGAAGTTTTTGAGAAGATGAAAGTACTTTCCAGCAATGGATTGGACATTCAGCTTGATGCATCTGCCTGGTTTCAACCCGATTATCCACAACTAGGCAAATTACATCAGGAAAAGAGTGAGATGTATAAAGAACGTATTCTCCTGCCAGCAATCAGGTCTGCGGCTCGTAGTGTAGTTGGGAGATATACCCCTGAACAATTATATTCAAGTAAGCGAGATGCAATTCAGGTTGAGATTTTTGAGGAAACAAGGAATATAGTACAGGATCAATATATACAATTGAACGAAATTCTTATTCGTGATGTTACGCTCCCACCAACAATTAAGGAGGCCATCGAAAGAAAGCTAAAACAGGAACAAGAATCCTTGGAATATGAATTTCGTTTAGTTACAGCATCCAAGGAGGCGGAAAAAGTGCGTATTGAAGCTCAGGGAAAGGCTGATGCCAACAGGATACTTAGCGCTTCATTAACCGACAAAATCCTTAAAGATAAAGGTATAGATGCTACTTTAAAAATGGCAGAATCACCTAATACCAAAGTGGTGGTCATAGGTTCAGGAGGGGACGGGTTACCTCTTATTTTAGGAAATAATTAATTACAATAAGTTTTGTGAAATAAAAATAGATTCTAATTTTACAATCTAATGAGAAATAAAAATACACATCATCATTTGTACACTTACGCTCAGGCGAGGTAGAAATGTATTGTTGTATTCCAAAATATATCTAACCCGTTTGAGCAATCAAACGGGTTTTGCTTTTAAACCTTTTTGATTGCTTGAAAAAGAAATTTAACAAATGGAGAAATTAAAAATAGCCATACAAAAGTCGGGGAGGCTTAACGAAGATTCTATAAAAGTTCTAAAAGAATGCGGTATTTCTATTGATAATGGAAAGGACCAATTAAAAGCTTCGGCCCGGAACTTTCCTATGGAAGTGCTTTACCTTAGAAATGGAGATATCCCGCAGTATCTTAAAGACGGTGTCGTTGATATTGCCATCATTGGGGAGAACGTGCTGAAAGAAAAAGGAAGCAATATCGCGGTTGCGGAAAAGCTGGGTTTTTCAAAATGCAGGGTTTCACTGGCGGTCCCAAAATCTAGTGCTTATTCAAAGATTAAAGATTTGGAAGGAAAGCGAATTGCTACCTCATATCCAAATACACTAAATGCATACCTTTCGGGTAAAGGGGTTCAGGCCGAGCTTCACATTATTAACGGGTCTGTGGAAATTGCACCAAATATTGGATTGGCTGATGCCATTTGCGATATAGTATCCAGTGGCAGCACCTTATTCAAAAACAATCTTAAAGAGGTAGAAGTAATGCTCAGGAGTGAAGCTGTTTTGGCCATTTCACCAATGATCGCCGAGAAGCAAAGAGAAATTCTGGATGATCTGAGATTTAGAATAAAATCGGTTCTGGTTGCCAGGCAATCCAAATATATTTTGATGAATGCCCCTAACGATAAGTTAGAAGATATTATTAAAATATTACCGGGAATGCGGAGTCCAACGATTTTGCCATTGGCTGAAGAGGGCTGGAGTTCAGTGCATACAGTAATAAATAAAGATAAATTCTGGGAAGTCATAAATGAATTGAAACAGGCAGGTGCTGAGGGTATACTAGTATGCCCGATTGAGAAAATGGTGTTATGAAAAAAATATTCAATCCTAAAAAACAGGACTGGCCTTTTATTCTGCGACGTCCAACTCAAACTATTGCAGATATAGAGCATACCGTTATGCAGATTTTTAATGAAGTACAGGCAGATGGCGATAAGGTTTTATATAAATATACTAAGCAATTTGATGGAGTTGATTTATCTGATTTATTGGTAAGCACCGATGAGTTTAAGGAAGCTGAAACATTAGTACCTAACCAACTAAAAGATGCGATACAAATAGCTAAATCTAATATTGAAAAATTCCATAAGGCTCAGAAAACATCCAAAATTGAAATTGAAACTACACCAGGGGTGATATGCTGGCAGGAAAAAAGACCCATTCAAAAAGTCGGTCTTTATATCCCTGGAGGTACGGCTCCTTTATTTTCTACTATTTTAATGCTTGCTATACCTGCCAATATTGCAGGATGTTCCGAGTTGATTTTATGCACACCTCCCGATAAATCTGGTAAAATAAACCCGGCTATTATTTATACGGCTAAACTTTGTGGGATTACGCAGATTTTTAAAGTTGGCGGTATTCAGGCAATAGGAGCAATGACATTCGGAACAGAAAGTATATCAAAGGTTTATAAAATATTTGGGCCTGGTAATCAATTTGTTACCGTAGCCAAACAAATAGCAACCAAATTTGGTGTTGCTATAGATATGCCTGCGGGTCCAAGCGAGCTTTTAATAGTCGCAGATGATTCTGCTAATGCTGGTTTTGTGGCCTCGGATCTTTTAAGTCAGGCAGAACATGGAACAGATAGTCAGGTAATACTGGTATCAACATCCAAATCGCTTATGGAAGAAGTCGAGGTGGAATTACAAAAACAAATTACCAATTTACCTAGGCTTGCCATTGCTAAAAAGGCAATTGAAAATAGTAAGTTGATCTTTGTTGAAAGTGATGAAATTGCCATTGATCTAATAAATGAATATGGACCGGAACATTTTATTGTCTGTTGTAAAGACGAGGATTATTATATTAGAAATGTGGTGAATGCGGGCTCTGTTTTTCTTGGAAATTATACCCCGGAAAGCGCTGGTGATTACGCTTCCGGCACCAATCACACCTTGCCGACGAACGGTTATGCAAAACAGTATAGTGGCGTAAATCTTGACAGTTTTACCAAGAGCATTACTTTTCAAAGGATCTCTGAGACAGGAATACGGAATATTGGGAATACCATTGAAGTAATGGCAGAGGCAGAAGGGCTTCAGGCTCATAAATATGCCGTATCGCTGCGACTTCAAAGTTTAAAAAACGGGCAATAATAGGTGCTTTAAGAATAAGGTTTATGAAATTTGACCTTTATAGATTAGTTCGGGAAAATGTAAGGCAATTAAAACCTTATTCATCTGCCAGGGATGAATATACCTCTGATGGTTCTAAAATGGTATTTATAGATGCCAATGAGAGCCCTTATACTAATGGAATTAATCGTTATCCGGATCCACATCAACGTGAGCTTAAAACACTTTTAGCCAAAAGGTTTTCTTTATCTCCAGCTAATATTCTTCTTGGAAATGGAAGCGACGAAGTATTGGATCTTATTTACCGAGTCTTTTGTGAACCGCATAAAGATAATATCATTACGATGCCACCTACCTATGGAATGTACAAAGTTCTGGCAGGTATTAATGCGATAGAGAACCGGGAAGTTCTGTTAACGAAAAGTTTTGAGCTTGATGTGGATAAAATATTGGGGTCAATAAACTCGAACACCAAAGCTATTTTCCTGTGTTCACCTAATAACCCTACCGGGAATAGTTTTTCTGTAACACATATAGAAGTTCTGCTGAATAATTTTCAAGGTTTAATAGTCGTTGATGAAGCATATATTGATTTCGCAACCCAGAGTAGTTGGCTTAATAAACTTGGCCAGTTTCCTAATCTTATAGTAACCAGGACATTTTCCAAAGCCTATGGAATGGCTGGTTTACGCTTAGGAGTATGCTATGCATCCGAAGATATAATAGCCATCTTAAACCGAATAAAGCCGCCTTATAATGTAAATGAACTTACTCAGCGAAAGGCATTCCAGATGATTCAGAATACTGCTTTACTAGAAGAACAGATTACTGAAATTTTGGCGGAAAGAGATCGAATGGTAGGACAGTTAGCCGAAATCAATTATATAAATGAAATATACCCTACAGATGCCAATTTTATATTGGTAAAGGTAGATGATGCAGATAAAAGGTATCAGGAAATATTGGAATTAGGGGTGGTGGTACGAAACAGATCAACACAACCACTTTGCGATAATGCCCTTAGGTTTACAATAGGTACCCCTGAAGAGAACGAAACATTGTTAAAAGTATTAAACTCCTTGTAATGGAACTACAGCCAACAAAAAAAAAGGTCTTATTCATTGATCGCGACGGTACACTTATCGTAGAGCCGCCAGACGAACAAACAGACAGTTTAGAAAAAATAGTATTTTATCCGGGCGTCCTTAGCTATCTGAGCAGAATAGCCATGGAATTGGATTTTGAATTGGTCATGGTGAGTAATCAGGATGGTCTTGGGTCAGAGACATTCCCCGAAAAAACATTTTGGCCGGCTCATAATTTTATTCTTAAGTGTTTTGAGGGCCAGGGGATAGTCTTTTCAGAAACCCACATAGATCGAACCTTCCCACATGAAAACGCGGAGACCCGAAAACCTGGTACAGGAATGCTGAAGAAGTATTTCGCTGAAGAATATGACCTTCAAAACTCTTTTGTAATTGGCGATCGGTTAACCGATATGGAACTGGCAAAAAATTTGGGATCTAAAGGAATTTATATAAATACAAATACGTATTTGGGAACAAATGAGATAACTGTTGTAGAAGCTGAATTAAAGGAAACAATTGTCCTGGAAACGGCAGATTGGAAGGCCATTTATGATTTCTTAAAACTTGAAAACAGAGTCGCTGAAATTTCAAGAAAAACTAAAGAAACTGATATTCGTATTCAACTGAATTTAGACGGAACCGGGATAAGCAATATTTCTACGGGGATTTTATTCTTTGATCATATGCTGGACCAACTTGCCAGGCATGGTCAGATGAACCTGGATATTAGCGTAAAGGGTGATTTAGAAGTAGATGAACACCATACCATTGAGGATACAGGGATTGCCCTGGGTGAGGTATTCCATAAAGCTTTAGGTAATAAGTTAGGATTGGAACGTTATGGTTTTTGTTTGCCAATGGACGATTGTCTTGCACAGGTAGCTCTTGATTTTGGAGGGCGTAGTTGGTTAGTTTGGGAGGCTGATTTTAAACGAGAAATGATTGGTAAGATGCCAACGGAAATGTTTTATCATTTCTTTAAATCTTTTTCGGATGGAGCAAAAGCCAATTTGAATATAAAAGCAGAAGGAACCAACGAACATCATAAGATAGAAGCCATATTTAAGGCATTTGCCAAAGCAATCAAGATGGCTGTAAAGCGCGATGTGGATAAAATGTTATTACCAACGACAAAGGGAATACTCTAGAAATCGATTCAGAGTATCGAAATAAAGAATCGCCAAAGTATTAAAGTACATGAAATTGGTTATAGTAGATTATGGGGCAGGCAATATCCAAAGTATAAAGTTTGCTTTCAAACGCCTTGGGTATGAGGCCGTATTGAGTGATAAGGCTGAAGAGATAAAGGCCGCGGACCGCGTGATATTTCCGGGTGTTGGGGAAGCAAGTAGTGCTATGAATAAATTGAAGGTCAGTGGTTTAGACAAGGTAATTCCGGAATTACAACAGCCTGTTTTAGGTATTTGTCTGGGGATGCAGTTAATGTGCCATACTTCTGAAGAAGGTAATACAGCGGGGTTAGGTATTTTTGATACTGACGTTGTCAGATTTACCAACAGCGTTAAAGTCCCGCAAATTGGATGGAATCAAATAACTAATCTTAAATCTGCTTTATTTAAGGATGTAGTTGAAAAAGATCATATTTACCTGGTACATAGTTATTATGCCCCAATTTGTGAAGAGACTATAGCGGTCACAGAATATGAAATGGAGTATAGTAGTGCTTTACAGAAAGATAACTTTTATGGGGTTCAGTTTCACCCTGAAAAAAGCAGTAAAGTGGGAGCACGGATATTAAAAAACTTTCTAGCATTATAGTGGGAAATGAAAGAATTGAGAATCAGTACAGATATTCGTGAAATGGATATTGCTTTGATCCATGATTATCTTTCAAAGCAATCATACTGGGCAAAAGGAAGAGGCAAAGAAGAAGTTATGAAATCAATGGCCAATTCTATTTGTTTTGCCGTGTTTGACGGTAAAGAGCAAATTGGTTTTGCACGACTTGTTACAGATTATGTAGTATTCGCATGGTTAATGGACGTATTTGTTTTAGATGAATACAAGAGCAATGGAGCAGGTAGATTTTTGATGGATTATATTATGAATTTGCCCGAACTTCAAGAAGTAAATGGATTTGGTTTAAGAACAAAAGATGCCCATGACTTTTATAGAAAATATGGGTTTCACAAAATTGCTGAACCGGAAACATGGATGCAAAAAATAAGATAAATGAGATTAATACCGGCAATAGACATTATAGAAGGTAAATGTGTCAGGCTCTCACAGGGAGATTATAGCACCAAAAAAGTTTATAGCGAAAGTCCATTGGAAGTAGCACTCAAATTTGAAGCTCACGGAATTCAATATATTCACCTGGTTGATCTCGATGGTGCAAAAGCAAAACATATTGTAAATTATAAGGTTTTAGAAACCATTGCTACTAAAACAAATCTAAAAATCGATTTTGGAGGGGGATTGAAGACCAATGAAGATTTGAAAATTGCATTTGATTGCGGTGCCGGGCAAATAACCGGAGGCAGCATCGCAGTAAATGACCGTGATACTTTTCTGGAATGGATTGAAACCTATGGAGCCGAACGAATCATCCTGGGAGCAGATGTTAAAGACGAACGAATTGCAATTACAGGATGGCAGGAAGAATCGGATAAGAAATTAATTCCATTTGTTAAGGATTACTATAAGAAAGGGATCCGATATATCATTTGCACGGATATTAAAAAGGACGGGATGTTGGCAGGACCTGCAATAGAGTTATATAAGCGGCTTCTTGAAGAAACGAAGATAAATAAGACGGTGGTAAATATGAGTGGTGTAGAAGATGTGAAAATTCCGGGTATAAATCTTATTGCCAGTGGAGGAATAGCACATTTTGAAGATTTACCCGCATTGCAAGAAATTGGTTGCGAAGGCGCTATACTTGGTAAAGCCATCTATGAGAATAAGATTAGTTTAGAGCAATTAGAACAGTTCATATTATCAGCATGACTAATATAAAAGATATATTGGTGTCAGAATTTTTGGAAAATTCTATTTACAGATTAGATGAGGGTACCCGAATGATTAAAATTAGTCTTGATTCTATTTCAGAATCAGATATCTGGAAAAAACCAAATGAATCGTCCAATAGTATTGGTAACCAAATAACTCATATTTGTGGTAATATGACCCAATATATTATTGCATCTTTAGGAGAACAAGATGATTATAGAAATAGAGATGAAGAATTCTCAATGACCGGTGGATTTACTAAAATCCAGCTAATACAAAAACTGGAAGATACCGCTAAAAAAGCCAAGCTTGTACTAAATGAATGTAATAAAAGGCAATTAATTAAAAAACGTGATGTGCAGGGATTTAATCTCTCTGGAATAGGAATTGTAATTCATGCAGTTGAACATTATTCCTATCATACAGGTCAAATTGCATTTTGGGCCAAGTTAATGACCAACAAGGATTTAGGGTTTTTTGATGGAAGGGACTTGAATATTAAAAACGAACTTTAGAAGATGCTTACCAAAAGAATAATTCCTTGTTTGGATATAAAGGACGGCCGTACGGTAAAAGGCGTTAATTTCGTGGATTTACGAGACGCAGGAGACCCTGTTGAACTTGCAGAAGTCTATGCAAATGAAGGTGCAGACGAATTGGTTTTTCTTGATATATCTGCAACCGAGGAAAGGCGAAAGACCCTTGCTAAATTGGTTAAACGCGTAGCAGAAAAAGTCAATATCCCTTTCACAGTTGGTGGTGGTATTTCTTCAGTGGAAGATGTTGATATTCTGCTGCATAATGGGGCAGACAAAGTTTCTATAAATTCCTCTGCCGTTAAAAATCCTGATTTAATTAATGAACTGGTTGCTAAATTCGGTTCTCAGTGTATAGTAGTGGCTATAGACGCAAAGCAAATAAATGGGATTTGGAAAGTACATCTTATGGGAGGCAAAGTACCTACGGAATTAGAACTGTTTCAATGGGCGAAGGAAGTTGAAGAAAGAGGCGCAGGAGAAATATTATTTACATCGATGGACCATGATGGCACAAAAAACGGATTTGCCAACGAAACACTGGCAAAACTCTCAACAGAGCGGAATATCCCCATAATTGCATCAGGTGGGGCCGGAAACATGCAGCATTTTATAGATACTTTTAATGATGGTAAAGCAGATGCTGCATTGGCTGCCAGTGTATTTCATTTTAAGGAAATGGAGATAAAAGATCTTAAAAAGGAATTACAGGATAATGGCATTCCTGTTAGATTATAATTAAATTTTACTTTGCAATAAAAGAATTGAATTATGGAAATAGCATTTGACAAAAATAAAGATGGACTTGTACCCGCAATAATACAGGACCATACTACGAAAAATGTGCTAATGCTTGGTTATATGAATGAGGATGCCCTCAAAAAAACTTTGGAAACCGGAAAAGTTACCTTCTATAGTAGAAGCAAAAATAGAATATGGCAAAAAGGTGAGGAAAGTGGGAATTATCTGAAATTGGTAGATGTTGAAATTGATTGTGACAATGACACCTTATTAATTTCTGCAAACCCCGCTGGACCTACATGCCACAAGGGAAGTGATACCTGCTGGAATAAAAATAATGATCAAAATTTTGGTTTTCTGACCCAGCTTGAAGCTATAATATCGGATAGAAAAGAGCATAGTAGTAATGAAAAGAGCTATGTAAGTTCCTTGTTTAAAAGTGGGATAAACAAAATTGCCCAGAAAGTTGGTGAAGAAGCTGTAGAAACTGTCATTGAAGCAATGGACAATGATAACAAGCTTTTCCTTGAAGAAAGTGCTGACTTGCTTTTTCATTACCTTATTTTATTACAGGCTAAAGGTTTTCAGCTTAATGATGTAGTGGACATACTCAAGAGCAGGCATTCAACAAAATAGTTCAAAATCTTTAAGTTTTCTTAAATTTAATACTGCATTTTATGAAATGTAGTACTTTTAGCTAATGGCTATGAAAACAGGAAAAGGCTTTCGATTTCTAAATTACGAGGCGCCACAACTTTCCCCTTTTGAAAAACTTTTTGAGATTTTTCAGGAACTTATTACACATACTTCAGGTGATGTGGACGAGGCACTGGATTGGTTAAGAGAATTGGATAAGGAGTATGAACTTACAGATGAGAATTATTCCATTGATGATTTTATCGAGGAGCTGAAGGCAAAGGGATTTTTACGGGAAGAATTGGAAGAGGGTAGTGGTAGTGGTGATGGTGAAGGTCAATCTGGTCAACCTAGTCTTGCTATTACTGCTAAAATGGAGCGTATTATTCGTAAGCGCGCTTTAGATCAGATTTTTGGCAAACTTAAGCGAAGTGGAGCCGGGAATCATAAGACCGGCAAATCAGGTCCGGGAGACGAGCATACTGGTGACTTTAGGGAGTATCGTTATGGAGATTCTTTAGAGCATATATCTATGACGGAAAGTTTGAAAAATGCCCAGATTAATCATGGTATGGATAGTTTTTCTCTCACCGAAGACGATCTTGTAGTTGAAGACACCCATTTTAAAGCTCAAATGAGTACTGTGCTGATGATAGACATTAGTCATTCTATGATCTTATATGGAGAGGACCGTATTACACCAGCCAAAAAGGTCGCAATGGCATTAGCCGAGCTTATTACGACAAGGTACCCGAAAGATACTCTTGATATTTTGGTTTTTGGCAATGATGCCTGGCCCATTCCCATTAAGGATCTTCCTTACTTAAAAGTAGGACCATACCATACCAATACCGTTGCCGGATTACAGCTTGCTATGGATATGTTGAGGAGAAAAAGAAATACCAATAAACAAATCTTTATGATCACGGATGGTAAACCCAGTTGTTTGCGAATGCCGGATGGTACTTATTATAAAAATAGTGTTGGCCTCGACGATTTTATTGTTGAAAAATGTTACAATACCGCAAGACAGGCAAGAAAATTACATATTCCCATTACTACTTTCATGATAGCACAAGATCCTTATTTGAGACAATTCATAAGGCACTTTACAGAAGCTAATAATGGAAAAGCATTTTTTACAGGCCTGGAAGGTTTAGGAGAAATGATTTTTGAAGATTATGAACAAAATAGAAAAAAAAGATTAAAGTAAAAGATTAATATAACCCCATAAAGAATTGTTATACAAAGATATAGATAATTATGAAAATAGATTTTAAAAAAATATCTACCTTAGGAGATCTCAAGGCTTCAGGCTATCAAAGCAGGAGTATAAAGGATGAACTAAGATGGAATCTACGTGATAAAATAAGCAAAGGAGAAGAGACTTTCCACGGTATTTGGGGGTATGAAGAATCGGTAATTCCTGAGTTAGAACGTGCCATTTTATCTCGCCATAATATTAATTTATTAGGACTTAGAGGTCAGGCGAAAACGCGATTGGCAAGGCTAATGGTTAACCTGCTGGATGAATGGATACCTTTTGTTGAGGGATCAGAGATTAATGATGACCCTCTTAAGCCCATATCGCGGTTCAGTAGAGAACTTATCAAGGAGAAGGGTGATAAAACGCCTGTTTCGTGGTTACACAGAGAAGATCGTTTTTATGAAAAACTAGCCACACCAGATGTGACTGTAGCAGATTTAATAGGTGATGTAGATCCGATTAAGGCCGCAAATATGAAACTATCTTATGCAGATGACAGGGTTATTCATTTTGGAATGATTCCACGTTCAAACCGCTGCATTTTTGTTATCAATGAACTACCGGATCTCCAGTCAAGGATTCAGGTATCCTTATTTAACATTTTGCAGGAAGGAGATATTCAGATAAGAGGCTTTAAATTGAGATTACCCCTGGATATTCAGTTTGTTTTTACGGCTAATCCTGAAGATTATACGAACAGGGGTAGTATAGTTACACCTTTAAAGGACAGGATAGGATCTCAAATTCTTACGCATTACCCTGAAGAAATAGAAATTGCCAGAAGAATTACCGAACAAGAGGCTCAATTAGATGAGAGACAGGAAAAATCTATTTATGTACCAGACATGGCGAAAGATTTACTTGAGCAGATTAGTTTTGAGGCACGTAGAAGTGAATATGTCGATTCAAAAAGTGGGGTTAGTGCACGAACAAGTATTACGGCCTTCGAAAACCTGTTAAGCACTGCAGAACGAAGGGCATTGATTTCCGGCGAAGATAAGACCCAGGTAAGACTTAGTGATTTTATGGGAGTCATTCCGGCTATTACTGGGAAAATAGAACTGGTATATGAAGGCGAACAAGAAGGTGTAGATACAGTTGCACTTATACTATTTGAAGATGCCATTAAAACGTTGTTCTCCAATTATTTTCCAAAGATTGAGAAATTGGAGCATAAGGATGCAGAAAGCCCATATGATAATTTGATCAATTGGTTCTTTGAAAGCGAGGGATTTGATCTGATGGACAATTTAACCGATAATGAATATGAAGCTACGCTCAATAGTATTCCTGAACTAAACACACTTATTAAAAGGCATCAGCCAGATATTCCCAAAGAGGATACATTTTTTCTTAAGGAATTTCTATTGTGGGGACTTGTTGCTAATAAAAAGTTAAGTAAGCGCAGATTTCAAAAGGGATATCAATTTAAAGACCTTTATGGGAGTTTCATAAGTAAATTATAAGCTGTATTTAAATAACAAAAGCCCTTTAAATCAAGGGCTTTTGTCTTCATAGCAATTCTTAACCCATTTCATATATTGTAAGGTTAAAAATAAATGAGCTAGCTTTCTTAGGGCCACTCCATACTGTAATAGTGGTATCAGGAAGATCAATTATTATTATAGTAGCCGAAACGATCACGTTTTCCTTACAGAACTACAATCAAAAATTTAGAATTTTGTGAACACTTTGAAATCCCGATCACTTTTATTTTTTATGTAATCATGAAAATTACAAAAGATTAAGGTTTGATTGCTTTAAGTGAAAAGACCCTGGAAATTCATCCAAGGTCTTTTACATTGCCATAACATAATAGAAAATTGTTATTGCCACGAATCAATATTCTCATTAATGTTATCAAAGTTATAGGGGCCAACCATTAATATTCTGTGTTTAAACGTCAATATGGTTAGAAAAAGTAAAAGGAACTGCAAAAGGATAATAATTGTACCAACAGGCATAAATATATTTGGCATAATATGATCCTGGTATTCAGAATAACTCAGCAATATATATCCCGTATCCATTATTTTAAATATGTAAATAAGAAAAATTCCATACATGGCATATTCCAGATTGCGCATTTGTGGATCTGTATATTCCTGCTCTTTTATTTTGAACCACAGGACATAAATAAAAATAAAATGAACAATTGTAAACAATGGAAATATATAGTTGTCAAATTTGAAAAAGTAAAACTTATTGGTATATAAACCATAAAAGTTGAAAACTATAAGAATTGCAATAACAGCAATAGATAGTATCATACATTTCCTCCAGGAAAAAAGTCTTAAAATTGCCTTCATATAAGTAGGTTGCAAGGCTTTGGGGAACCCTGTTGCAATTTTTAACGCAAGCCTATATTCTTTATTTGAAAAAATTCGATGAAGCGCAAACAATGTTGAGTAACCTCAAAAAGTTGTTGCGAAAACAATGTTGTTTCGATTTTCTAACTTATTTTTTTGATTACACTAAGGATGTTCGTAAAAGTTTATCCATCCCGAAAAAAACTAAACTTTGCTAGATCTGTTATGGAATCTTTATGATAAATAAGATAAGAATAAAACAAAAAAAAGGCGCATATTTAGATATGCGCCTTTTTTGGATGATATAGAATCTAACTAAGAAATCCAATTGCGTTTCTCTGCAATCCGGGCGAATTGGACCAGGGCAATACCAATAATAATAACAAGTAAAGGAATAATTACACCTGGTATCGGACCATATATTTCCGCAGCATTAGTCATAAAAAATGAATATGCCATCTGTATTAATATAGCAATAAGGGATAGCATTAGTAGAGGCTTGGCCCATTTTTTTCCAAATAGAAGGGCAATGCACCCCAGAAGTCCACCCCACACAGCTATAGCAAATGCAGCTGTAACCCATGCAGGAATACCCTCCATTAAGGTCAATTGATCCGCAGTGTATTGTGCTTTTATTTCATCAGTCATGTATGCCTGTTCCAGATAAGACATAACTCCCATCAAGTTCCATAATAGTGCTAGAATGCTCACAATCCAAAACCATACAGGTGGTTTTGTGTTAGATTTTTCACTCATTTTATTTCAGTTTAGGTTATTTTATGCTATACAAAATACAAAAAAATGTAATTCCTACTTTAAATAATCTGTGAATTCCCAGGATAAGTCAAAACATAAATACCAAAACTAATGCATCAAGACGTTGCAGAAACAAAGTCAAAGTTTTAGAAATTCCTATCGTTAAACAATACATTTATTTATCTTAACACTCATGATAAGACGTTATTACTACTTGATTAGAGTTCAGTTTTTAGGTTTCAGATATAGTGGATGGCAAAAGCAGCCAGGACAAAGAACTATAGAAGGAATGCTTTTTAAAACCCTTAAATTTATTCTTCCCCAGCAGAAATTTAAAATCTTGGGTGCAGGGAGAACTGACGCAAAAGTTTCAGCATTAGATGCGGCTTTTCAACTGATCCTCGAAGAAACACCAATTTCGGATATAACAGAATTTTTAAAATTATTTAATGATAACTTACCACCTGATATTAAGGTTTTTAAAGTAAATTATTTAGATAAAAAATTTAATATAATTAAAGATAGTAAATCTAAGGAATACCGCTATTTTTTTTCTTTTGGTGAAAAGAACCATCCTTTTTGTGCTCCTTACATGGCAAATATTTTAGAGGATCTAGATATAGACCTTATGATAAAAGCTGCAGCACTTTATACAGGCACACACAATTTTAAGGCCTATACAGCAAAACCCGGCGAGAATAAACAAGTAACAAGAACACTAACTTCCTGTGAAATTATTGAGAATACAGAAATTAATGCCAGTTTTTTTCCAAAGCGCAGTTATATGCTAAGAATTTGCGGAAAAGGATTTATGCGTTACCAGGTTCGGATGATAATGGGTGCCTTAGTCCAATTAGGAAGAGGTCTGCTTAGCATTCATGATATTGAATCATCTTTACTTGATGACACAGACATAAAGATCTCATATGTGGCACCTGGTTCTGGCCTTGTATTGCATCAGCTCGAATTTGAATAATTCCTATAACCAGATTTTTTGTACATTGAAACAAATGTAATTCTATGCCAAATTGGGTATATATTGTTGTTTTGCTGCTTCTGACATATGTGTTAATTAACATACTACTTTATTTTTTGCAGGATTACCTGATGTTTAAACCAGAAAAACTACCTACAGATTTTCTGTTTCAATATGAGCACCAGGAAATAGAGGAATATAATGTTGAAACAAGGGACGGGGCAATAATAAATGGACTTAGATTTAAAGCACAGCAGCCTAAGGGTATTGTATTCTATCTAAAAGGAAATTCCAAAAGTATAAAAGGCTGGGGGAAGTTTGCAGTTGATTTTACAAGGCATGGCTATGATGTTTTAATGGTAGATTACAGGGGTTTTGGTAAAAGTACTGGTAGGCGCACACAGAAAGCTATTAAGCGGGATATGCAGGTAATCTACAATAAAATAAAGGAAAATGTAGACGAAAAGTATATCATTCTATATGGTCGCTCTTTAGGTTCTGGTTTTGCTGCCAAACTAGCATCTATGAACAACCCGAGAATGTTGATTCTGGATGCTCCCTATTACAGTTTAAGTAAGGTGGCCAAAAAATACATTCCTTTTATGCCTCTTTCGATATTGCTTAAATTTCCCATGCCTACCTATAAATGGCTGCAATACGTAAATTGCCCCATCCATATTATTCATGGCACAGATGACAAGTTGATTCCTTACAAGACCAGTGTTAAGCTATCTAAAATAAAACCAACTTCAACAACCCTATATACAGTTATTGGAGGGGGGCATAAGAATTTGAACACATTCGAATCTTACCACAAAATGTTAAGTGAAATCATAACGAAAAGACCAATAAAAGTTGATCTCAAAGGTTCCAGTATTCATGTTAAACACAATTTAAAGGTTTAAATGGTTAAACTAAAAAAAGCTGTTCTATTTCTATTATCGGCTTATCTACTTATATCTACTATGCTCTATTTACTTCAGGAAAAACTAATCTTTTTACCTTCCAAATTGCCTTCAGACTATACTTATTCCTTCACCCAGCCCTTTGAGGAAATTTATTTAACAGCTGCAGACGGTGCCGTTTTAAATGGTATTCATTTTAAACAGGAGCAACCTGAAGGAGTTATTGTTTATTACCATGGTAATGCCGGCGATCTTACCCGTTGGGGAAATATTGCGATCTTTTTTGTTGAAAAGAACTATGATGTAATTATTATGGACTACAGGACCTACGGAAAAAGTACCGGTAAGCTTAGTGAAGAATCACTTTTTAATGATGGACAGCTATTTTATGAATACGCCTTAAAACATTATGATGAGTCGGGAATTACATTGTACGGTCGTTCACTGGGTACTGGGATCGCCACTTGGGTGGCATCACAAAACAGCCCATTTCGCCTTATCCTGGAAACGCCTTATTACAGCCTTTTAGATTTGGGAAAAACCCGGTTCCCGTATTTGCCAGTTCAATGGTTTTTAAAATATCCATTAAAAACTTATGAGTACATTTCAGAAGTTAGCTGCCCAATAGCATTTTTTCATGGCACAGAAGATAGAGTAGTGCCTTATAATTCCGGTCTACGCCTTTTTAATTCTGTCTCAGTCGATAAAAATACCTTCTTTACAATAAAGGGCGGGCAACATAATAATTTAAAGGAATTCGAGGTCTATCGTGATGGAGTTCAGGAAATTTTATCCTCTTATCAATCAAATAAATCTGAAGATAAATAGCGATCACCCCGGTCGCAAACAATAGAAACAATAAGGCCACTTTTAAGGCTAGCAGCAAGTTTTAAAGAGGCTACTGTTGCTCCACCACTACTCATGCCTGCAAAAATACCTTCTTCCTTAGCCAGGCGCTTAGCCATAATTCTTGCTTCATCTTCGCTTACTTCAATTATCTGATCAACTTTTGAAGGGTCGAAGATCTTTGGAAGGTATTCTTTGGGCCATTTTCTAATTCCGGGAATTTTAGATTCATCCTTTGGTTGTACACCTACAATAGTTACATTTTTGTTTTGTTCCTTCAAATAGGTCGAGGTACCCATAATAGTTCCAGTTGTTCCCATTGAGGATACGAAATGGGTGACTTTCCCTCCCGTATCCCTCCATATTTCCGGGCCAGTAGTCTCGAAATGCGCTTTCCAGTTATCGTCGTTTGCAAATTGGTTAAGCATTTGATAACCATCGTTTATTACCTTTGCCTCTGCATAATCCCGGGCGCCTTCTATACCCAATTCGGCATTGGTTAAGGTAACCTTTGCTCCATATGCACGCATGGTTTGTACTCTTTCCTTAGTTGAATTTTCGGGCATTACCAATTCAATGTTTAGCTTATATATACCAGCAATCATTGCAAGTGCAATACCTGTATTACCACTGGTTGCCTCAATTAATTTGCTGTTGCTGTTAATCTCGCCTCGTTCTATACCGCTTTTGATCATATTATAAGCGGCCCTGTCCTTTACACTACCTCCGGGGTTATGACCTTCCATTTTAAACAAAAGGGTAACACCAGGGTTGACATTTAAAGATCTTGAAGCTACAAGAGGCGTGTTCCCTATTAGATCTATAATACTATGAGACATTAGGTGAGGTTTTAATTTTTATTTCAGCACTATGAAATACTGTAGAATTGGGGGCCACAGAAGAAGTCACCCAGGCGTTGCCCCCAATTATCGAATTTTCTCCAATTATAGTATTGCCACCTAAAATAGTGGCATTCGCATATATAGTAACATTATCCTCTATAGTAGGATGGCGCTTGGTCTTCTGCAAATTTTTAGCCACATATAACGCTCCTAATGTCACACCCTGGTAGATCTTTACATTATTTTTAATTATTGCTGTTTCTCCAATAACTACCCCCGTGGCATGATCAATAAAAAAGGATTCTCCTATATGAGCACCGGGATTTATATCTACTCCAGTTTGTCTGTGAGCATATTCTGTCATTAATCTGGGAACTAGCGGAAACCCTTTATTATATAATTCATGAGCCAGTCGATAGATAGCTATTGCATAAAATCCGGGATAAGCCATATAAACTTCTTCAATAGATAAGGAAGCCGGGTCGCAACTGGCTATGGCCTCTGCGTCTAAATTCAGTTTTTCAAGTACCATCGGCAGTCTTTCCAAATAATTTCCCCATATTTTGGAACAAGGTTTCTCAATATCCCAACAAGCAAGATTTATCAACTCATCAAATTGAATTTCTAGAGATTCAATATTTGTCTCAACAGGAGTTTCAATATCAAATAAAGTAAGGAATAGAAGGTCTGTAAAATCTTCCACACTCCGTTTAAGCCGGTATCTCAGATTGGGTTGTTTTTTATTTTCGATAATTTTCTTTACGATACTTGACTTGTCCATTGTATAAAGCTGAGGTTCTAAATTAACCAATATTTAAAAAGCATCTAGCCCAAAATGGTTAACTTTAGCATAAATTTTATACCGCTTAGTCGAATGGCAAATAAAGTAATTACGAAAGACACGCTGCGTTTTTTGAGCGAGTTGAAAAGAAACAATAATCGCGAATGGTTTGAACAAAATAAACCTGAATTCAAGTCTTTGGAAACTGAGGTAAAAGGATTTTACAACAGTTTAGCGGAAAAGATGAAAGAACATGATGAAATTGAAAAACTAAAAATATTTCGAATTTACAGGGATGTAAGATTTTCCAAAGATAAAACTCCATATAAATCTCATTTTGCAGGTTCATTTTCAAGGGCTGGTGCAAAACTTAGGGGAGGTTATTATTTGCAGATTCGACCCGGAGAATCATTTATGGCCGCCGGTTTTTGGGAACCCAACAAAGAAGATCTTTTACGTATCCGCAAAGAGTTGGAGCATGATGCATCAGCTTTTAGAGAATTAATCAATAAGCCCTCCTTTAAGAATACTTGGGGTGAACTGGTAGGTAACGAAGTAAAAACGGCTCCTAAAGGATTTAATAAGGAAGATCCTAATATTGATTTGATAAGGAAGAAAGCCTTTATTTTTGTGCGAAACTTTACCGATAAAGAAGTGTTGAATAAGGATTTTATTGACGATGTGAACACGTCCTTTATGGAAATCAGACCCTATTTTAATCTAATGAGCGAAATCCTGACAACCAATCTTAACGGAGAATCCATTCTAAACTAGTACCGAAGCTTCGAAAGCCTGCACCTGGTCCTTGAGACGTTCAACTACCATATTCATCATCCGTTTGTTGAGAGCCGATGAGTTTTGAATATAGGTCATATATTCTTCAACTGTAAACTGTCCAATAACAATTCCCTTTAGGGCATTTCGGAATTTGATGTCTTTTTGGATAGCATTTTCTATATAATCCAAACGTTTTTGAATGCTCAATTCATAAAACGCATTCTTATGTTTAATAATATAGTTCTTAAATGCTTCGACTAATAATGGGTTCTGAAATTTGATTATAGGACGTAACGTTCCGTTCTGGAATTGTTCGTCTTTACTCATGTCAGGGGTTATTTTGGCATTTGGAATCTCCGGCCTTAGGCCAAGGAGGTCAGCAGATCTTTGGTTCATCTGTAGGAGTTTCTATAAAATTAGAAAATACGCCACCTATGCTTAACCTAGAGAGCAATTAGTTGTTAACTGGTTTATGAACAGGTGGAATTTCAATGAAAATAATGCAATAGCCTATTTGGATAAGTTCGTTTACTAAAGTATTATGAATTATATGTAATTTCATCACCTTTTAAAAGTAATAAGATGCAGCATGAAATTTGGTAAAGTAGACCGCCCGGATCTTATAGATTTAGCCCTTCCTCAAGACCATCTTCACTTAGCAGACGTATTAGCTTCTGGGATTAAAAATAGCCCATTGAAAATATATATAGGTTGTGCCAAATGGAATCGGCAGGAACTTAAAAATTTTTATCCCCGTGGAACAAAGGAAGAATTGCCATATTATAGCAGTCAATTTAATTGTATAGAACTAAATGCCACCTTTTACCGCATATTTCCCAATGAACAATATGTTGCCTGGTATGATACGGTACCGGATACCTTTAAGTTTTTCCCTAAGGTTGTTCAAAATGTAAGCCACCTGAGACGTTTAAACGACATGGCATACCCTGCATTGGACAACTTTCTTATGGCAACGGCAGGCTTCAAAGATAAGTTGGGAACTATATTTTTACAAATGCATCCCAACTTTGGCCCAAAAAACTGGGATAGGGTAGTGCGATTGGTTAATTACTGGCCCAAAGAATTTCCTCTTGCCTTGGAATTCAGGCATACAGATTGGTTTAATGATGTTTACGTGGCCAATGAGCTCTATAATTTATTGGAAGAAAAGAATATTGCCAACGTTCTGGTAGATACAGCCGGAAGAAGGGATATAATGCATATGCGACTCACTAACAACAAGGCATTTGTTCGTTTTGTTGGCGCCAATCATATAAGTGATTATCACCGTCTTGAGGAATGGGTAGAACGGCTATGGGAATGGCATGCTTTGGGTCTTAATAATATTCATTTTTTTATTCATCAGAACATGGAGTTGGAATCTCCTTTATTATCCGCTTTCTTTATAAAGAAGATAAATGAAAAATTCAATATTAATCTTAATGTACCAAGAACCCTAGCAACTATAACCAATTAGTAAATGGGCAGGAGTTAAGAATCAAAATTACAATATACTATTCCTGAAGGCTCGATAATGATTTAGCTATAATTTTCGAATTCAGAAAAACTCTTTTTCACCTTATTGCAGTCAGAATGTTTCTTGAGTTGAATATGGGTTTCATGAATTCCGGCCTGTTTATCAGAATCGGTTGGAGGCTCATTCACATAATTGGAGAAAAAAGAAAGAAGAAGGGCAACGAAGTATTTGCTGATTGTATGCATGATGAAATTTGTTTAGGTTTGTTAAATCTATTCAATTTCATCCCTCACAAAAAAGGAATTAAGAAAAGTTTATTGTTAGCTTAACAAAATTTATAATTCTTCCCTAATTATTTGTTAACACATTTGCCTTTATCAGGCATATATAGAAATCTAATCCCATTTCAGGTCTGAACCAAAAATTAAGTTCAAACTATTTATAAATGTTATACACTGGATTTACTTTTTCAGAGAGCGAGCATATTCCTGAACCTCATCCAGTACTCTTAGCAAATTGCCCCCCCATAATTTTTCAATTTCGGATTCAGAATATCCTCTTTTTACCAATTCTAAAGTTACATTAAAGGTTTCGGAAGCATCCGACCATCCTTTAATACCGCCGCCGCCATCAAAGTCAGAGCTTATTCCTACGTGGTTTATTCCTATCAGATTAACCATATAGTCAATATGGTCCATAAAGTCGGAAATATCCACTTCGGGAGGCACATCACTCCTTTTAGCAACCAGAGTTCTTGCTCTTCCGATTATTTTGGGATAGTTTTTTAAATAGTCATTCTGTTGTTTTTCTGATAGCGTCTTAATTTCAGATCTTTCAAACCATTCTATGCCCATAGAATCCGCCACTTGCTTATATATTTCTTTCATATAATCTGATCTGTTATCGTGCTTAGCAGTATTTAAATAGGCGCTAAAGGCTACCGTTTGTACAACCCCTCCATTTTCTTTGAGTAATTTTAATTGCTCATCATCTAAATTTCTGCTGTGATCACATAGCGCTCGTGCAGAAGAATGGGATGCTATTATTGGAGCTTTGGATAAGGAAACAATTTGAATCATAGATTCCTTTGAAATATGTGATATATCAATCATAATACCTAACCTATTCATCTCATATACAGCTTTTTTACCTAGATTACTTAAACCATTATATAACCATATATTGTCTTTTTCCCCTGTATTGGAATCACAAAATTGACTATGGCCATTATGGGCAAGGGAGATATACCTTGCGCCCAATTTTTGATATTGTTCAAATTTGGATAAATCTTCGCCAATCGGATATGCATTTTCCACACCAATCATAGCTATTTTCTTGCCAGATTTATGAATAGTCCTAACCTCTTCGGAAGTTCTGGCAAGATCAATTTCTTTGGAACCGAGAGTATCACACAAACGATGAATAGCTTTAAATTTAGCCATGGCATTTGCCTCTGCTTTAGTATAACCCTCAGGGTTTAAGGAATCCTGACCAGTATAGACAATAAACCATGCCACATTCAATCCTCCCGCCTTCATTTTCGGTAAATTAACCTTGGTCTCCAGATCCTGTGTGTAATTTATACTGTCAGTAAAATTTTTCACATTAATATCATCATGCGTATCAATTGTAATTACATTTTCATGGATCTGCCTGGCGGTTGCCTCAAGGTTTGAATTTTGTGACGTTTTGGAATCATTGCACCCATTAAACGATAAAAGACAGAAAAAGCCTATAATATGTCGCATTCGATAAGTTTTATACCTACAAATAAAGCAATTTGACAACATAATATGCACCCTAGGTAACATTTAATTGCCCAGGGGTATGGAAATGAGGATTTTTAGATGTGTTAAAGCTTATAAAATTCGAGTTTGAGAAGCCCCTGAATAGAATCATCCTTTTGAATCTACGATCATCTAATTAACCTAAAATCACCCCATTGAAACCAAAAAACCTACTTTCTCAATTGTCAGAACTGGAGACGACTCTTAATAATTTTTCATTTGAAGAATTATCTGCAGATGAAGCCACCCGTCTTAAAAAATCTTTTGAAGCTTTTAAAACCCACCTTGAAAAAAGGATTTGGGGAGAAGATATACCACTTAATCAGACTTCCAAATCAGAATCGATAAAAGAAAAAGAACAGTTGCAAAAGGCACAGGAAATGCTTATTGCAACAGTCAGCCATGAGATACGAACTCCGCTTAACGGTATAATTGGATTTGCAGACCTTTTAAAGGAAGGGGAACTTTCTGAAGACCAACAACATAAGGTAAACGCCATTCAATCGGCTTCCAATTCCCTTATGGATATTATCAATGAGCTTTTGGAATATTCCAAACTTTCAGCTGGATTGGAAAATTTTGAGATGCTGGATTTTAATTTTTTCAGCATTGTACAGGATGTTGTTTATCTCTGTAATACGCTTATGTTGGGTAAAGATGTAAAACTCGAAGTTGACGTTGACAAGAACATCCCTGAGAACCTTATTGGCGACCCTTCTAAACTATCACAAATATTGCTAAACCTGCTTGGGAATTCTATAAAGTTTGTGGAAGAGGGTGAGATAATGCTAAAAATTAAACTACTCAGACAGGGAGAAGAAAAGGTTGTATTAGACTTCATTGTTACCGATACAGGAATCGGAATCTCGAAAGAGGATTTAGAACATATTTTCGGTTCATTTAAACAAGCTAATCAGCAAACATTTTCCAAATATGGTGGCGCGGGGCTTGGATTGAACATTGTGAAGCAGATCGTCGATAAACTAAACGGGGATATAAAAGTTGAAAGTACGCTTGGTGTTGGTACAACATTTAAATTCTCGCTGCCCTATACAAAAGGTTCATCTACTGCCATATCTAAATCTCAACCAACCGAAATCTCTTCGGAAGAGGTGAAAGGAATGAGGATTCTGGTATTTGAGGACAATGAATTAAATCAGCGACTTATAGAGCGTAGATTAAACTCTTGGGGTTGCAAAACCTATATTACAGAAAATCCAGTCTACGGTTTGAATCTCCTTGAAACTAATGCAATTGATATTGTACTCATGGATCTCAGAATGCCCATAATGAGTGGGTTTGAAGTAACAGAAAAAATCCGAAAGAGCACTATAAAAGAAGTGGCAGAGATCCCCATAATAGCCCTCACGGCAGACTTCACCTTTGATGATAAAAACGAATGTGAAAATAATGGAATCAATGATTTCATCCTTAAGCCGTTTAGCCCGGAAGAGCTACTTTCAAAATTAATTAAAAACAGAAATGACCTCCAAACTAATTTTAAATTAAACGCGTCATCGGACAATAATCGGGTTGATCAGACGGTATCTGCTTCGAGCTTTGACCTTAATTCTGTTTTAGAAGACTGCATGGGTGAGTTAGAAATGCTAGAGGAGCTGATAGGTCTTTACAAAAGAAATGCCCTTGAATTTATTGGTAATGTTAAAATGAAACTCCAGGATGGCGATTCAGAAGGGGTTGCGTTCGCAGCACACAAGATAAAATGTGGTTTAAAAATGATGCAGACAATGGAGCTATTTTCCATCGTTGAGCAATTAAATACAACTGCAAAGACTACAAAAGATAAAAATCATATGCAATTTCTGCTAAACAGATTTGTTCAGGAATATCCGAAAGCAGAAAAGATGATTGATGAAGAATTAAGACGATTAAAGAAAAACAGAAACGAGTAGGATGGTAAAGAAGAACCTGTTATTAGCGGAGGACGATGAGTTGTTAGCATCTTTATTGGATTATAGACTTCAAAAAGGGGGCTATAATGTCCATTTAGCGAAAGATGGTAGGGATGTAAAAGAATATCTTAAAACGGCAACTCCTGATATTATTGTCAGCGATATAATGATGCCCTATTTCTCTGGAATTGAACTTATAGATTATGTAAGAAACCAATTGAATTCAAAGATTCCAATAATCATTATTTCATCTGCAGGAAACGAAGAAAATGTTCTTAGTGCTTTTGAATTAGGAGCCAATGACTTTATATCTAAACCAGTGAGTCCTTCGGAGCTTTTGGTTAGGGTGGGAAGGGAGCTAAACAAAAACTAATTTTTGGAAATAATCTCACAAACATATCGCAGCATTATGCTGATAAGTGCGCCAAAGATCCATACGGATCTTTTGTGGGATTTAACATTATTGTTTTCCGGACTCGGGATCTTATTCTTTGCATTTGTTTTTATATTCAGAAACCGTCTTTCTGCTAAAAGGTCGAAAGTATCCCGTCAAAAAAAGATCCTGGCACCTATCATCAGCAATTTTCTCTTCTACGAGACAGATGCCTCTAAGGAGGAAAATTATGAATACATAAAATTAAAAATTGAAATTCGTGATCTATTGAAATCACCATTTAGCAGGTTAGTATTAACAGAGATCTTATTAGATCTTCAAAAAGACCTTTCGGGTGATTCCCGTAATCGTCTATATAAATTATACCAGGACCTTGAACTACATCTAGATGCCTTTAAAAAATTAAAGAGTTGGCGATGGGAGCTGGTTTCTAAGGGAATACTTGAATTAGCCCAAATGAGAGTATTAGTTGCTTATGGATTTATAAAAAAGTTTATTAATGATAAAAGAGGGGTAGTACGCAAACAAGCACAAATAGCAACGGTTACATTAAAACATGAAGGCATTTCTTACTTTTTAGATACTACAAGATATGGAATCTCAGAGTGGCAACAATTAAAACTACTCGATGTACTAAGGAACTTTGAGGACTTTACACCTCCGCGATTTAAGGCATGGCTTACCTCCAAAAACAGGGATGTGGTTTTATTTGCCCTTCGGCTTATTAAGCATTATAACCAAAATGACGCTAATACGTCTATGATAGAATTAGTAAAACATAAGAATGACCAGATTAAATCAGAAGCCATTCAGTGTATTAAGGATTTCGGTGTTTTTGAAGCCGTATATACGTTAAAATCTGTCTTTAGAAACTGTAAGGTGGACATTAAATTACAAATTCTCGACACAATTTCTTCATTAGGGAAAGCGGAGGATATAGAATTTCTTCAAACTATATTAAATAAAGAATCAAACTTCCTTGTAAAAAGTAAAGCTATAAGTACAATTAATGCCATAGCGCCAGAAACTTATGTTCCAACAGAAGGAATTGATAAAAATATTGCCACGAAAAATTTTGAAACTAATGTAGAAGACATTTCTACTCAATTATCAGAAGTTATGAATAATAACGAGTTAAATAAGGAAGACGAAAGTCTGCCAGCTGCTGACCATAAAGAAGATTCATTAGAAATACAGGATCATTTGGATCCGGAATTTGAGGATGAAATAATTTTTGATCTCTGCTTTATGGAGGAATTGGAAGACATGCTTACGGAATTTAATGAATCGGAGGATAAGGAAGTGAACTATTTACCCCTGGATTTCTTACCAATGGTATCAGAAGAGGAGGAAATAAAGTCAACTGCAGACCCTCAAAATTCTGAGAATAGTGATGTTGAAACTAAAGAAATTCTGGAAGAGGAAAGTTTTAAAGAAGAATTAGAGGCAATTCTTGATAAAATCAAGACCCAAGATGAAGATTATGTGAATGAAGATAAGAAAGATTCAGAATTGGAATTTTTACCAATGGTGGTCGAAAGCAAACTAGAGGAAGATTCAGAAGATTTAATTGTGACTACGGATGAAGACATATTAGCTATGGAAGTAAAAGAGGAGGAAGTAATTAAAGAAGAAAGAATTTCAAATCTGCATAACAAATTCCTGGAAGTTGACTGGTTGCCAAAAGAAGAACTCGAAAGTTCCGAAACTATAGCCCAAAAATCGATAGACTGGATGTCATTTGTAAACGAATCTGAAGGAACCGGGAATATGGCACAATCAGCCGCCTTAAATGCATCTGCTTGGTATGAAAATTTTGAGGGTGATGAAGATAAAGATGATAACACTATTCCTGACTTTTATGGATTTAGCATTTTTCAGGAATTATTCCGAACCTGTGATACAGAGTCTAAACTAATCTTATTAGATGAGATATTGGCTGTGGGCGATGAGAAAGAAGTTCTTTTTTTAAAAACACTTTTAAATGAAAGTGATAAAACGCTACGTAACAAAGCCGAAAAAATATTAAAAGAATTGCAGGCGCTATTAAATCCTGAAATAGAAACTGAAGAGACTATGGCGCAAATACAAACTAATGAATTAGAAGCTCAAAAACTAAGTTTAGATGAAGAAAGACCTGAGTCCATAAACCAGAAAAATACAATAGATGTGGGCATCCTGAATAAAGAAGAGGAGAACTTGAAGTCGTTAGAATTTTGTTTTTTAAACGATTTAATTAGTGAAAACGACAATAATCAAATGCCTCAATTTGAGTTAGATCTGGAGCTGGTGGATCCGTCTTTAGAGGAGATAGAAGACAAACAGAAGATAAATGAAATCAATAAAAAAGAAGTGAATAAGAAGGAAGAGAAGGTGTTGAGTTCGCTTATCAGAAATATCATTTCATTCCCGGAAAAGTTAAAGGAGAGGTTTAATGGATAGTAGTTTATTCAAAATATTCATAGAATATTTAAACATTGTTTTTCTTGTGTTTACAGTAGTACTATTCGCCATGTTTAGTATTATGGGGTACTTGTCTACGAGAAATTCTATCCATTACAGAAATAAAAATAGCTTCGTTGATCTTTCTAAGATAATGGCTTCACCATTGGCACCAAGTATTACTATTATTGCTCCGGCCTATAATGAGGGGTTGACCATAGTTGAAAACATTCGGTCTCTTCTTTCCCTTCAATACGTGAATTATGAGGTAATGGTGGTTAATGATGGAAGTAAGGATGACACCTTACAGAAAATGATAGACGCCTATGATCTGGAGAAAGTGGAACGGATAATAGATCCTGAATGGAGTTCAAAACCTATAAGGGGAGTGTATAAATCAAGGCAGCGTTCCTTCTCAAAGCTAACAGTTATTGATAAAGAAAATGGTGGCAAATCTGATGCATTAAACACAGGCATACAACTATCAGAAAATAAATATGTAGGCTGTATAGATGTGGATTGCCTTTTAATGCCTGACGCGTTATTGCATGTTGTAAAATCATTTTATCAAAGAACTCAAAAAAGGGTAATTGCCGTTGGCGGTGTAATTCGTGTAGCTAATTCCAGTAAAATTTCAGGGGGGACTCTAGAGGAGATAAAGCTTCCAAAAAATTGGCTGGCCAGATTCCAATTGTTAGAATATACCCGATCTTTTCTTTTAGGAAGGATGGCTTGGAGCCGTATAGATAGTCTACTTATCATTTCTGGTGCTTTTGGATTCTTCGATCGGGAAATAGCCCTGGAAGTAGGTGGTTATAACACAAAAACAGTAGGCGAGGATATGGAGATTGTATTTAGAATGAGGCGTCATATGCATGAGCGCAAAATTCCTTACACAATTGAATATATCCCGGACCCACTTTGTTGGACAGAAGTTCCGGAAAGTACTAAAAACCTGGTAAATCAGCGAGATAGATGGGCACGTGGAAACCTGGAAACCCTGTTTGCACATAAGGATATGTTTTTTAACCCTAAGTTTGGCCGACTTGGAATGCTTAGTTATCCTTATTGGTTTTTTTATGAATGGCTGGCCCCAATTTTAGAATTCATAGGGTTTTTCTCCGTTATCATATTTTACTATATGGGAATTCTAAACGTTGACTTCTTTCTAGCCATTACCATTACAGTCTATACTTTTTCCATTATGTTCTCATTCTATGCAATTCTATGGGATCTGTATTCTTATAATCAATACACAAAAACCAAGGATATACTTATTCTTATGTTTTGTGCAATAATTGAACCAATTACATTTCACCCTTTAGTGGTATGGTCGGCCATTCGGGGTAATTACAAGAAACTGTTTAAACTAAAAACCGGCTGGGGATCACAGGTACGAAAAGGATTTGCCAAAACATGATAAAATGCAGATAGTCACTAACATATCGGAAAATGCCGGGCGAAAGACCTTAAGGGACTTTATACGCCTTATAATGGCCTTTTTCTTATGTTTGGTGGTTTTGTCACTTTATCAAAATATACGCCTGTATATGGCGGGTGTTCTTGATGGGGTATTGACTAAAAGCCTATTGCTTTTAGTTGTGCATCATTCTGGTTTTACAGCCATGATCGGCTTTTTTATGGCTTTCATCTTTAATTATTTAGAGGAAAAGAAACATTCTTTGGGATTTAAGGTCACATGTATACTTTTCGTCGTTATTTTAATTATTGAAGGCCTGCTAATAGAATTCTATGTGCGAAACTACGACATACTTGGTGCAGGATTTTTAGAAGTCTATAACAGCAGGACATCTGCATCTACCTTGATACTCTCTATCTTGCTTTTACTCCCCGTTATGGCAGGGTTTCTATACCTCTTTTATAAATTTACTGCTTCTGTATATGGTACCATTAGCCGGATGTTTCCACTGACTATTATTCTTTTTAGTTTATTTCTAGCCACTTTAACTTCCGATAAAAACCCAGTTAACGAAAATAAACTACAGCATTTAGCGTATAGCGTAGCTGATGAAGTTTTTGATTTTAATAAGTATGAAGGAGAAGAAGAGTATCCCTTATTACACAGCTATGTTTCCAATAGAAGCCTTGCTCCATATTTTAATTTAAAGGATAGGAAACCTAATTTGGTTTTTATAATGGTAGAAGGTCTGGGGTCAGATTTTGTAGGTGATAAGACCATATATCGTGGATTTACTCCTTTTTTAGATTCGCTTAAGGGCAAATCTTTGTATTGGAACAATTATTTGAGTAATGCTGGAGAAAGCCATGCTGCATTACCATGTTTATTAGGTTCTTTGCCGTTTGGAGAGAATGGTTTTACCAATTCGTCTGATTCTCCTGCCAGACAGACTATTTATGGAATCCTTAAAAAAAACAACTACACTACTTCTTTTAATTACGGTGGGAACAGTGCACTAAATCAATTAGACAAATTTCTCTATGAAGAAAGAGTTGAATTTATTTTGGACAGCAAAGGGTTTGGAAGCAAATATCGAAAACAAGATGAAGATGCAGCAGGAATATCCCTTGGGTATCCGGATAAAGCACTCTTTCAGAAATGGCAAAATGATCTCTTTAGTTCTAAAAAACCAAGATTAGATGTCTTTTTTACCTTAAGCTCTAAAAAGCCCTTTCTTATTCCTGAAAAAGAAGCTTATATACTTAAGGTTGACAAAATTTTGGATGAAGAAAAAATGCAATCAAGGCCTTTAAAGTTGATAAAGAAGAATAAGGAGGTTTTTGCAAGTATTTTATACACTGATAGTGCCTTAAAATCATTTTTCTCTTCATATTCCGGAAATCAGGATTACGCCAACACCATTTTTATAATTACAGGCAGTCATAACCTCACCGATCTGCCACAGGAAGATAATTTGGGAAGATACAGGGTGCCTTTAATAATGTACAGCCCTTTATTAAAACAACCGGCAAAGATATCTTCTTTGGTTTCCCACGAGGACGTTTCACCGGCAATTCTGGGGTTATTAGAATCGCGATATGATATAACAATTCCCGCTGAAGTTGCCTGGCTGGGGAAAGGACTTATTCATGATGGGGTATTTGACTCAACTAAAAAGATTCCTCTTTTGAGACATAATAGCAATATTCAGGATTTTGTTTACGGAAATCATTTTCTTACTGGGGGTAATTTATTTGACCTTGACAGTGAACTGAAATTGATAGATCCTGATCCTTCAGTTTTAAAACAAGAGGTAAAAGAACATTATAAGTATTTCAAAGCGGTCAATAAATATGTTATGAAAAATAACAAAATTATTCCTTCCTCATTAAACTTATTTGCTCAACTAAAAATTAGCCCTTCCAAAGAGGAGATGGTTTGGATAAATAGTGTTTTTAATAGTAGTGACTATGATAGGGCCTACAATACAGCAAAAGAATTAGCCTTTAAAGGCGATACGCAACGTGCCCTTCTTTTAAGTGGATATATTTTATCTCAGGTACCGGGCCATGCGGATACGGAAATATTAATGGGAAGAATTCATGCTTGGGAGGGCAGGTATGATATAGCAATTGATATTCTGGAAGGGGCTATTCAAAAGTACCCAATATATGCTGATGGTTATGCTGCCTTATTAGATGTATTTTTCTGGTCAGATAATAACCATCGCGCTTTGTCTCTTCAACGTATGATAGAGAGGAATAACATTCAGAATAAAGAAGTACAAAACAAAATGAATCGGGCTCTGCAGAAAATTGATAAAATTAAAGAACTGGAAAACAATCAAAAAAAATTACAAAAATCAATTGATGAATCACCTTTAATTTCTAATAGGAACTAATGTTATATCGAATCATATATTTAGGATTATTTCTGTTGTTTTTCCTTCAAAAGGGAATAGCACAAGAATTGGCATATCAGGGCAATCCGGACAATTCTTTTTTCGTTGCCAGGGATCTTGCTTTTGAAGGGCACCATAGTATCGCCAGAGACACTTTACGGCTAATTCTTTCTAAATACCCGGATTACACTGATGTTAGAAACCTTCTTGCTAAAACATACAGTTGGGATGGCAATCATAATGAAGCCAGGAAACATTTCAATAAAATAACTTCAGTAGAAAGACAAAATAAAGAAGTGTGGATAGCTGCTGTAAAAAATGAAATTTATGCGGAGAATTATATAATCGCCTTGGGTCTGGCAAACAAAGCGCTAACTTTTATCGAAGCTGATCCGGATTTACAGACAATGCGCAATGAAATTATAAATGAGATTAACAAAAAACAAAATGCTTCTCAAACGAGTGCCGAAGAAGAATTAAAGGAAACAGAGGCTAAATCCTATAAGAACAGGTTAGGCATTGTTAATTCCTTTGATGTATTTGATGTCGTATATGACCCTATGATTTATTCCGGTGTGGAGTATATTCGCGAAACTGAGATAGGAAAAATAATCCCCAGAATAAACTTCAGCAACCGTTTTAACACCAATGGATTACAATATGAGATGGATTTCTATCCTAAAATTTCAAAAACATTCTACGCCTATACCAATTATGGGTATTCCAATTCGCAGATTTTTCCAAACCATAGAGCAGGAGCTGAGCTATATGCTAATCTCCCGAATGCTATCGAAGTATCAGCAGGAATGCGTTATTTGGATTTCGTAACCAGCCGGGCTACTATATATACCGGTTCTGTAGGGCTTTATAAAGGAAATTATTATTTTTCTTTGAGACCCTACATTACCCCAAGAGCTGATGGACCCATTGGTGTCTCCGGAAGTCTTTTGGCTCGAAAATATTTTCAGGACCGTGAAAATTATTTTGGAATAAACCTGATTTTGGGTTATTCGCCTGAAATTAAGCAACTCATATCTGATAGTGATATAATCCTGGCCCAGACATTACTTTTTGTCGAATCTCAGCAACTTCTTTTCGAATATCAGTTTACCGCCAATAGTTTAACTAACAGTTACAGAGCTAGCCTTGGCATAACAAGGCAGGAATTGGTCTTTGATCCGGGTAAATTCTTTTTGGCGCTTTCTGCGGGATTTAGATATCATACAAAGTTCTAATTCCTTGCCTGACCTATTCAAATTGATAGTTTACAACAAAATATGCTGGCTTCACCACATTTAATTGGGTAATATTATTGAATTTTTTACGTTTACTATATGATTATTGTTTCCCAAATCTCAATAATGTAAAAACCAATCTTACCATGTTATACGACACCTACGGGGAGGAGTATTTAAATTTCCTCCAAGATTTGAATGAAATTTTAAGTTTAAATGAATTAGCCGAATTGGACTATTTATAGACCACTCGGCTTTTTCTTTTTTAAAAATTATTATTATGGCAAACCACAATCAAGACAATACCGCGTATTTAAATTTCATTGAGGATCTTAATGAAATTCTACTGGACTACAATATCCACAAATTAAGCTGTTCTTAAGTGTTTTATTTTATAGATTGTTAGTTAAAGCCCAGGAAGACCGGGCTTTAATTTTGTATTTATCCCAAATACGTTTTTAGTAGCTTGCTTCTGGAATTATGACGCAATTTTCGAATTGCCTTTTCCCGTATTTGTCTAACCCGTTCTCTGGTAAGATCAAATGTTTGTCCAATCTCCGCAAGGGTCATTGACTGTTGATCACCAATACCATAATAAAGTTTAACGACGTCTGCTTCTCTTGGGGACAAGGTCTCTAAAGCACGGTTTATTTCTGTATTGAGTGATTGCTGCATCAGATCCTTATCTGGTTTGGGTGACTCTCCCGATCTCATTACATCATATAAATTGGAATCCTCACCTTCTTTGAGAGGTGCATCCATAGACACATGTCTGCCAGAATTTTTAATGGACTGCCGTACTTCACTTACACTCATTTCCAATTCCGTAGCAATTTCCTCAGCAGAAGGAGGTCTTTCATGTGCTTGTTCTAAATAGGAAAAGGTCTTTTTTATCTTATTTATAGATCCTATCTTGTTCAAAGGCAATCTAACTACTCTTGATTGCTCGGCTAATGCTTGTAAAATAGATTGGCGTATCCACCAAACCGCATACGAGATAAATTTAAATCCTCTGGTTTCATCAAATCTTTTGGCCGCCTTTACAAGACCCACATTACCTTCATTAATTAAATCGGGAAGTTTTAATCCCTGGTTTTGATATT
>RCNB010000324.1_pt1 | contig 32609 bp, 25 predicted proteins | sample 2041321 | NCBI WGS metagenome assembly RCNB01 (sample SAMN09708232, study PRJNA481090) | Marine sediment metagenome, whole genome shotgun sequencing project.
CATTTCTAATTAGTAATGTAGGAGCCCGCCCAGCGGGCGATTGCCCAAATCCGCAAAAATATTGGTACATCGCGCCTTCGCTTCAGCCCACCGACAGGAGATTCGCCCTCTTGGGACAACAGTAGACCTACCCTTATATTAGGAGTACCACGGTATTCTCGCAAGATATGCCGCAAAAGGGGCCAGCGACAGCCACTTTGCCGGCAAGATCGCAAACAACAGCAACTTCGACCTACCTCACTTCAGCCGAATGACGCCTGCCTGAATGCAGAACGCAAAATTTTCCGGACCACTGGCAAATTCGAGTTATTGCGGTGAATACCAGATAGGCGACGTATAAGCCCGTTCCTGTGTTTTCAGAGGAATCTCATCTGGCAAATCGAGGTTGTAGCGAACCTGGTCATAGGCCGTCCAACGTGGTGTCGGAATTTCCAGGACACGCACGTAGTAGAAGGCCATCTCGCTCGGATCGAAATCCGGGTCCTTCCAATGTACAGACAGCTCAGGCGCCCCGATCGTATTCGTCCAGGTCGGCACGCTCAGGTCGACTGTATCTCCAACTGCCGGCAATTTTCCGTTCCGAGACTTTTTCCGCTCACCCGACCAGGCGACATCGTATACCTTTTCCTGGGTTACACTCTCGTCATCAAGCCAACCCTTTATGACCTGAACGCGGTCAAGATTGGCGCCTTCAGGATCGCGAAACGCCGCAATAATAAAGCTCGGCGCCGCACTATCCTCAGTGATCGCGGGAAGGTCGGACCCCATAGGAACACCTTTTTCGTATCCCACATCAGCGATGTTGCGCTGCTTCATGTCGCTATCTGTAAAGTTATAGCCGCCGAAGAACCTCACCCTGATTCGGGGTCCTGTCGTCGCGTAAGTTTCGCGGCGCTGCATTGCGTCGAAAATTGCTTCTCGCGTATTCGCACGTGCCCATACCGCTGTTGGCCCTGGCGTTGCGTATTGCCAGCCTTTGTATGATATACCGAGGTCCTTGTTCTCCTTGGCCATCATCGTCGCGCGAGTTGCGCTGGGTTCCATCCAGGCGAATGCGCCGAAAAAATTATTGTCGTCCGGCGTGGTCAGTCCCGTATGAATATCCGAGCCACCGACAAAACCCATTTTGTAGGGGTTCACGCCAAGACTACTTTGGAAGCTCAGTCCGCGCTTCAATGCTGAGCGCGTATATTCGCCGGCCATCATTGCGGGGGTTTTCTTCTCCGTCATATCCAGATTCGCCCAGTCCCAACTTTCGTAGTCCGCAAATTCATCCTCTGGCGACAATACCGGGTGCGTTTCACTATCCCCTTTGGTCTGCCCGACTTCGACCAGCCGCTCCCACTTATTCCGTGTTTCCGCATAATCCAGATCAAACTGGGCACCATCGTCAAAATCGTCCTGGAGTGGAAACATGATGCCATTCGACAGGTTGCCGTTGTGCGGAATGGCGAGGACCTGGCCACCGGTTGTGTCTTCATAAGTCTGCAACCACTTCCACAAATCACGCGGATTCGGGCTGCCGAAAGGTGGCGTCATCGTCATTGGCTCCATTTGCAACGTGCGTTCCGGTCCATCTCGAAAAATCACGTTTCGATGCAGGTTGTTGCCCTTGATTAATGATGTCCATTCGTAAGCTATTAATGCGGTGAAACGATGTGGCTCGTTGTACTCCTCAGCCGTCTGAACCAGGTTTTCCCAGGTTCTCGTATAGCCCGGGTTACCGGGCTGGTAGTTGAGTACCGGCGATAGCGTGCCTTGCGAGAACTGCTTGATGAGGTCGTATGAGGCCTGACGAGCTCGCTCTCCGCCCGCTGTAAATTCCTCGTGGTATTTCCTGCCTTGCTCGTCGGCCATTATATTGGGCGCGCCGTTCAGAATATCCGTAATCGAGCCCATACCATCCGTGTGCTCGGTCAACGCCATAAAATCATACGGACGACCGAGTTTCACCGCTTGTCCAGTGTTTGAGGTGACCTGTTCGCCACGTGCGAATCGGTACAGGTCGCGTGGCATCAATGTTGTTCCGCCACCGCCCGCATCCGCCGATAGCGCGGAATGCAAATGTGTCTCACCGAAAAGCAGTTGGGTTGGGTAGCCGAGATCGGCGTTTGGTGAATAGAGCTCATCGGTGGATTGTGCAAATAAGGGTGACACAACAATGGTTCCGACGATCGTCAGAAGCGTTCTTCTAAACGGATATTTCATCTGGATTTTCCTTTCAACTAAATCATTATTCGCCTGGCACAGGTGAGATACCAAAAACTCCATGCAGACTCGCTGTTTTGGTGAAACATAATGCAGTTAAAATTTACCGAGAACTTTCAACCACAGCGTATCGCCTTCAAGGCGATTCTCGTTATCGAATTCTTTTAGCCACTTCAACTCCGCAATAACGTCCTTGCCGTTGACTTTACTGGCGAAAGAAAGCGCCGGCCCTACGCCATTCGCCTGCGCTTTGAAGTCACCAAAAATAGCGCCGCTACCACTATCGCCGCGAACTTGCTTATACCAATAGGCCGACACGCCAACGCCGGCGAGTCCGCCCCACATCGGGAAGTGCTGCGCCAGCGTACCGTCGAGGTGAAATTGTGTGCCCGATTGATAGTCGGTGTCGTTATTTTTCTGATTGAAATCCGCGCCGAAAAACAGAGACGCTTCGCGGCCATTTTTCTGACCCAAATACATAAAGCCAACGGTCGGTTCGATCGTCAGGAAGTTCTTGCCAGTATTGGCGAGCCGACCGACTTCGTAATCCCCACTGGGAACGTAGACCATCACACGCATGTTAATGTTGAAATCGGGGTTCACGTTGTAATTGAACATCGCTGGAATGAGGACAATATCGCCAAGCGCCCTTTCCCTGTCGCTACGCATGACTGTAGGACCACCGCTAGCGTCCCGAACGTCAGCCGACACCTCAATATCAACCCATGGAATCGTAGCCGCCATCGAATACTGCCATTTTTCGCCAAGATTCCAGTCGGGTGACCATAGCAGGGTCAAGCCGATAGCCGTCGATCTGGCGTCCACATTGCCGGCTATGAGACCGGCTACGGGTATTTCCCGACCAACGCTGACGTCGCCGTCGTATACGGCATAGTTAAGTCGCGCGATGAATGTTGGGTCCGCTGGAGCGCCGTCGACGAACGATGACATCGATCCCTGAAAATAGTGGCCACTGCCCCCCTCCTCGGCGTGTCCAGCGGATCCGGCGAGCGCCAATGCAGCAAAAATGATTATCCTCGTTTGAGTCACGGCTTGTACCAGATCGGTGAGGTCCAGGCGCGTTCCTGAATAGTCGCAGCAACATCTTCCAGTAACGGCAGACCGTTGCGGACAGCATCGTAAGTTGTCCAGCGTGGTGTTGGGATTTCCAGTACGCGCGCATAATAAAAAGCGTGCTGCTCAGGATCAAAATCACCGTCCGTCCAACTACCCTCCAGCACAGGGCTGCCAATGTCGTTCGTAAACATCGCGGTTTTCAGATTGACGGTGTTACCAACCGCCGGCAGATTGCCTGAAGCGTCCGCTTGCCTGTCGCCCGACCAGACTACATTAACGATTCGCTCGTCGACTGATCCATCGGCATTTGCCCAGCCCTTAATAATCTGGATTCGATCAAGATTCGCGCCCTCCGGATCCTTCATTGCGTATACGTTGAATGTCGGCGCCGCGCCGATGGCGCCCAGATCGCCACCCATAGGAACGCCTAATTCATAGGCTTTTTGCAGAAATTCCGGCGAATCTGCCGGGTTGGCAGGCAGATTGACGCCACCAAAGAATCTGACTTTTATCCGCGGTCCGCTGGTCGCAAAAGTCTCGCGACGCTTCATCGCATCCCATATCGCGGCTCGAGTGTTTTGCGTTGCCCACACCCCGGATAGCGAACCTATGCTTAGGTCCTTGCCATCGATCCAGCCGGCAACTTCACCGTTTCGGCGCACATCGACAGTGCCATCCTCCGGACCGTGGCCACCGATGAACGTGTCCTCTTCAACCGCTGATGGCAGTCCATTGTGGTTGTCCGTGCCACCGATTATTCCGTACTTGAAAGGGTTCACGCCCAGTTTCTGTTCGAATGCCAAGCCAATTTTCAGGCCTTCTCGAACGAAGTCTCGCTTGTGAAATGTTCGGCCGGAGTTTTTCTGAATTGAATCGGCGTTCTCAAAATCCGCAAACTCATCGGCGGCCCAGAACTTACGATGGACTTCAGAGTTACCTTTGATTTGCATCATTTCGATTAACGGTTCGAAGTGTTGACGAATCTGTGCGTATTCCAGGTCGATTGGATCACCGGCCGCATCCGTATCGGGAAACATCTTCTGCTTACTGGCATTCGAGTTATGCGGGATAGCAAGCGCCGTGCTGCCCAGCGTTTCCTGCTCGGCCATCCATGCCCAGAGCTGATCCTCCCGGGGTAACTCATAAGAACTCATCGGCAAATCAGGCACTTGTGCATCCCGATAAATAACATTGCGATGCAGATTCCCGCCCTCGGGTGCACCGCTCCATTCAAACCCGATCAGTGCCGTAAAAACACCGGGATCATTATGTGCCTCAGCGGAGTCAATCATCACTTTCCATGCCGAACGTGTGGTCTCCGGGCCTGCGAAGAAAGGTGGGTGCGACGGGTTATCACTGCGATTGTTGTTGACTACGTACTTGAGAAACCATTCCTGCCGCTCTTCATCATCAGTCATGGTCCTGAGTTTTTCGAGCAACTCCTGATCGTGTCCAGGGGCTCCTTCCACCATGGTCGAATACATTTCGCCGATATACTCAGCGTGATCGGACACCGCCACAAAATCCAGCGGCCTGCGCCTCGATTTTTCCTCGCCGTTTACAGTAACCGTCTCGCCTTTTGCATAACGATAAGCGCCATCATGATCCAGGCGGGTGCCACCGATATAGGCATCCAGCGAGAAAGATGTGTGCATGTGAGTCTCGCCGAAATACGCTTCGCGCAGTGGATTTGTTGCGGCGCTTTCGTTTCGTGTCGGAGTGGCCTCCGACTTTTCGATTGCCGCCGATACAACGGTATCTTTTTCACAAGCACTGAGCAGCATGGCACCAGTCACCACGACCGCAAGCGCTGGCAGGATAATTCCATTTGTCATTTCTTCACCTCAATTTATGTCGGCGTAATTTTGCAGCTAGCCTCATCTCGTGCAACTAACCTGTCGGTACAAGTAGCGTAAATGTGAAGACGAGCTTCCACTTAACCAGATCGTCGTCGCTTTTCAGGTTGTACTGCGGATTAATGGCCCAGCGAACCGGCTGTTTGCCAATTCGCGTCACCTTGCCAATCTGAAATCCGATTGGAATGTTTAGCCAGCGGCTGTTCTTCCAGTCGTAGCTGAACTGAAGATCTCCGGCGCTTAACGCCCAGCCGCCGCCAAGCTGGTAGGCAACAATTGGTTGCAGTTGACTGACCGCCGTATCGCCGCCGAAAACATTCTGGTTGAACAATCCAAGTTTCATCTTCTTTGAGTAGTTCCAAACGCCCCCGACTGCCGGCCCTATGACGAATGTGTCAGGTGCGGAATCGTTCGCCAGCGTTGCAACTGCGCCGACTCCCAGGCGTCCCCACTCCTTACCGAATATCACCAGGTCGAACAGACTGACGGAATCGATGCCGTCCCCACCTCGCCCGTCAACCTGGTAGGGCACTGTCATTCGCAAAATATTCGGTTTGCCAAATGCTTTGAACGGGATGACGGGCCGAAACGTCAGGTCAAATGCATCATCCGACTGCCCATTGCCCGGACCGTGGAATGCGCCGGTGTAGTCGCCGATGAAATTGAACGACATCAATGACGCCGTCGGGTCTGTCGCTGCAGCAGATAAGTCATCTACTCCATCGTCAGCGTGTGCAAGCAGCACCGAACAGAAAAAAACCATTACGACAATGCCCATCAGCAATCTGCCAACACCGGGCTGGGACTGGGACTCGTACATCATTAGTACCAAAACCAGGGGAAATTGGGTTTATTAGCTAATATCATCAATTCTGGCCGCAGGTGCGTACTTCCGCATGGATTCAATCGCGCTCAATACGCTTCTCTTACTGGTATACATAGTTGAACTCGCCAACGCATGACCATTTCCGGCTATCAGCGTGAATTGGTATTTTCCATCTCGCGTTTTTCTTATTTCGAAGCTGCCCATTCGTGCTAATTTTCCGAGTGCCAAATCTTATCTGCCGAGTGACTATCAGCTCGATACTAACAATTTGGATAAAGTCTAGTTCGTTGCAGTTCGGGGAGTTGTCAACAAGGTGACAGGTTGACCCTGTGGTCAGTCGGTTACACTAAGAGCCCGTGGATTGCGTTTCCCTGCGCAGTTTCAGCGGTTCGAGTATTCTGATCGAACGAAACGATGTCTCAATTAGTCCATCTGCTTCAAGATTTTGCAGAAATCGATTTACTGTTTGTCGAGAGACCCCGAGCATTCTTGCGAGATCGGATTGTGATAGCGCCACCTCGATAACATCGTCATCCACCCCGTCCAGACGCCACATCGCGACCAGGTCTGCCAATCGAATTCGAAGGTATTCATCTGGCGGCAGCGACACAGATGCTGCAAAATTTTCTATCAACATCGCCATGCGTTGTCCGATCATTTCGGCGAATGGTCTGATATACGATGGCTCATCAGCCACAATGCGATCAAATTTCGCTTGCGAGAGATAAAGAGTCCGGGTCTTTGTACGTGCGGTAAATGTAACCGCAGTCGGTCCACCAACAAGCACAGCTAACTCGCCGAACCAGAAACCGGGACCCCCTATGTGAAGCAGAAAGTCTTTGTTGTTACCGCCCAGTCTGGAAACAGAAATCTGCCCCTGAAGTATTGCTTGCAGGCCGCGGGCGGGCCGGCTTTCGTGACTGATTATTTCCTTTGCCGCATAGGTTCGAATTGCCGAGTATTCAATAATTTCGGATTGCAGCCCGCCCGGTAGAGCGCCAAACCACGCCCCGCCTCGCAAAAACGATAATATGTGCTGCTTGTCGGTAGTGTCTGGCATGCTTTTTCACAATGGGCAGGCGCAATTATTTTTCTTGCGGGACTGGGCAAGACTAATAGCAGGATTTTTCGATGTCCACGGTCATCGCACACTGACAATCAGCATTTCATGATCACACATCTGGCGCAGAATGACAGATCGGATCAACGTTGAGCGCCTGGGCAATTTCGACAGTTACCGCGATTCTGTTACCCTATGTATTGTTCGAACGCAGAACAAATCGTGTCGCTACGCGCATTTATAGTAACGTTGCCTAAGCAGCGCAGAAGAAAAAAGCAGCGCGCAATTTTTTGGAGCAACCGATTGCATAAACCGCCACATCTTTGCTGTTGCGGATCAATGATAGTGCAACGAAATTACTTCGTTTTTGGCATTCGAGTAAGAACTCCGATTCGAAAGAGTGTGATAAAAATAATAAGAGGAGAAACGAAATGGAAAGTGAACTCATGGGCTTGCTGGTTAGTCTTGGTAGTGGTGCGGTCGGCGGAAATATTGCCGGCGCGTTGATGAAAAACAAAAGTCTCGGACCTCTGTGGAACAGCGTACTCGGAATACTGGGTGGCGGTCTCGGCGGTCAACTGCTCGGCATGATTGGTCTGGGCGACGCCGGTGGCATACTGGCAAACGTAGCTGGCTCCGGCGTTGGCGGCGCAGCATTGCTGGCCATCGTCAGCCTGTTCAAAAAATAGGCCAAGACAAAGGCGGTTGTTCGCAGTTTATTCTGCGTGCAATTGCCATATGCCAATCGGAAATCCTTGTACGTCCTGCAACAATCAAATAAACGGCAAACCAATCGACAATAACACTACCCTATCAAGACTCCGCAACAATCGGAGAAACATTGCGTGGGTGTTTGTCGTGGTTATCTCCTACGCTTTGCTCGGTTTTTTTCTCGCGCCATGGCTGGTAGAGAAAAACATGATCGATTCGGTTCGCAATGCGTACGCTGCCGAGTTGCGCGTCGAGAAAGTTGAGGTCAATCCGTTTGTTCTAAGTCTACGCGTGAATGGTCTCGAGCTGGACGATCCCTCCGGCTCGCCCGTTGCGCGTGTTGATCAGTTTTTTGTGAATTTTCAACTCAGCTCGCTGTTTCGGTGGGCGTGGACATTTGATGAGTTTCGCGTCACGACTCCGGAACTGTTTATCGCACGGGACGACGCAGGCAATCTGAATCTCGCATTCCTGTTTGCGGGTCCGGAGGAGGAGACAGCAACTGCAATAGAAGAACCGGAACCCGCTATCACTCCTGTGCTCGTCTTCGATTTCGTCATCGAAAACTGTGCTATCAACTGGCACGATGAGGTCCCGATCGACACGGTCGAAACCCGTTTCGGGCCCATCGACATTAAGATTGAGGAACTTAACACGCTGGAGAACCGCTCCGGGCAGCAGGCTGTACTCATCACTACAGAGTCCACCGGTACCCTGAGCTGGGCCGGAAACTTGCAGCTAAACCCGTTTAAATCGGCGGCGCATGCGTCAATCAAGGGATCACACTTCCCGCTCACCTCAGCCTATATCCAATACCAGACTGGTTTCGACATTGTGGAGGGCAATGCCGATGTCGAGCTGGATTACAGCATTGACACATTGGCGGATGGCACCATCAGCGCTATCGTCGATAATTTCAATCTCGCGTTCAACGATGTGGTCGTACATACCTTTTCCGGCACGGACGCGGTCGATCAGGATCGGGAAGTGTTGCGGCTGCCGGAAATTCGCTTATCGGACGGTAAACTGCGATGGCCGGAGAAAAGTGTCTCGATCGCGGCGCTGACCATGGACGACACCCTGGTAAGCCTTTATCGGGATGAATCAGGCGCGCTGAACATTCTGCGGTCCCCGGCCGATCCGAATATTGACGACGCTGCAACTGACAAACCCGAGGACAGCGCGACCAATGACGATGCATGGCAGGTATCCCTGCAGAGTTTTGCGATTAATCATCTCGTACTGAATCTAGAGGACCACAGCGTAGAACCGTTCGCAGATATTGGCATCGCTGACTTCAATTTAGGCGTGAGCGATATAAACAATGAGCCTGGCGCACAGTTCCCGACAAACCTGGCGCTGCAGGCGCGTGCGGGCGGCACGCTGACAATGGAGGGTTCCGTTTCGATACTGCCGACGCTTGAACTGGACCTGGATATTGTCATCGACGCTATCAAACTGGCGGGCGGGCATCCGTACATCAAGCCGCTTGCTGATGTAAACCTGGATTCCGGTGCGCTCAATCTGAATGGGCACATTAATAGCTCAGAGGAAGAGCTGCTCTCATTCGCTGGCGACGTCGGTATCGTTGATTTCGAAATTACCGAGACCGACGAAGGTTCACGCCTCGGTAGTTGGCAGCGGATGGATGCCAGTAATGTGGCGTTGAGTCTGTCAAAACAGGAACTCGACATTTCCGAAATCGTGCTGGAACAACTTTATGGCGATATCGTAATTGCAGAGGACGGCTCCCTGAACCTTGGTCGGGTTGAGAAAGCTGGCGATGAGGAAATGCCGGGTGATGTGGATGAAACCGAGGACGCCGGGTCCGGCGAATCTCAACTGGCAGTAACCGTCGGACGCGTCGTATTGACAGAGGCAGCGGCAGACTTTGCCGACTTTTCACTACCGCTACCTTTCTCTGTACAAATCGAAAACATCAACGGCGACATGACGACGATCTCTACTCAAAGTAGTGAGCCGTCCACGGTGTCGTTGGAAGGAAAAGTTGATGATCACGGCTTCATGCGCGTGACAGGCAGCGTTACACCGCTGGATCCATCGGCCGACACCGACCTTACGGTTGTATTTCAGAATGTATTCGTACCGAAGTTCACCTCGTACACGATCCCGTTTGCGGGCCGGGAAATCGCGAGCGGCAGTCTGGATCTTAGCCTGGGATACCAGGTTACGGACAGCCAACTCGTTGGCGAAAACAAAATCGTCCTGCGTGACCTGGAACTGGGAGAGAAGGTACCGCATCCCGATGCACTGAGCCTGCCGTTGGGCCTGGCAGTTGCACTGTTAAAAGACTCTGAAGGAAAGATCGATATTGATCTGCCGGTTCGCGGCGATCTTAATGATCCCGAATTCAGTTACGGCCCGGTCGTCATCAAAGCGTTGGGAAATCTGATTGTTAAAATCGTGGCATCACCATTCGCCTTGCTCGGCAAACTTATTGGGGTGGAAGCAAGCGAGCTTGAGCACATTAACTTTATCGTCGGTCGAGCGGATCTGACGCCGCCGGAGCTGGAAAGAGCCGCAAAGATTGCAGAAGCACTGTCGCTCAGGCCGGCCCTCGTACTTGAGATCTCGGGTGTGGCAGATGCAGAGACCGATGGCCTGGCGCTCCGTACTGCACGGCTGGATGATAGGGTCGAGGAAGGGATTGCTGCATTGGCGGCAGCGCAAGACGATGGTGAGATGTACGCAGAACAACGCGCGGGCGTATTGGAGAACTTGTTTGCAGAGCAACAAGCAGAAGATGCGCTTGCGCTGCAAGAACTTCGTACTCAGTTCACTACTCAAACAGTAGTCGAAGATGGGGAAACCCCAGTAGCGGAATTCGACGAGCTGGCGTATACGAATGAAATACGTCGCCAACTGATTGGCCTGCAAGTCCTGCCCGACATGGCGCTCACCGAACTTGCAATGGCACGTGCTGAAAATACGCGCGTTGCAATAGTTGAAATTGACGAAAATTTACAAGACCGCATAAAGATTGGGGATGTCGTAAGTGTTGCGGAAGATCCTGACGATTTGATCAAAATGAAAGTGACTCTATCCACAGGAGACGTGGAGTAGGGCTGTATCGACAATCGCTGGATTCGACTAATCATGGCGGCGTAGTATTTTTACGGATAGGGGCATCGCCCGCTGGGCGGGCTCCTACAATTCTAAATAGCAACTGTAGGAGCCTGCCCAGCGGGCGATTGCGAGCCATTCAGGTCAACTTTGTGCCTCATCCAGAGGCCAATTTCGAGTTTATGGGACAGCAGCAATCCAACACCCTTTTTGTCTGTCTACCAGACGCTCCCAAGTGCGACCCGAATTGACTCTCCACTGACACCGCTCGACTCCTCGGACGCAAGGAAAGCGATCATCTCAGCTACTTCCTGAGGTGTCGCGACGCGACCCGGCGGATACAGTGCTGCGCGTTCTTCCCACACCTGATCAGCAGTAATGCCGCGTTCCGCTGCCTCGCTTTTTGCCGAGCGCTCGGCCATTTCGGTTCGCACCCATCCTGGCAGAACGGCGTTGGAGGTGATGCCGTGCGCGCCACCATCTTGTGCAACCGAGCGCATCAATCCCAGCAGCCCACTCTTGGAACTGTTGTATGCGCTTCCCGCGAACTCGGCGACTTCGCCTGCCGTCGAACTCGTGTAGACCACTCGCCCGTATTTGCGCTCGATCATTCCCGGTAACAACGCTCGTGAGAGATGGAATGGCCCATCCAGGTTAACCCGCATGGTCTCGCTCCAAACCGCTGGATCCTGCTCCCAGATTACCCGCTCGTGCGCCGAGCCGATGCCGTGGTTGCAGACGAAAATCTCAATCGGCCCGAAATGCGTTGCGGCTTCAGCAGCCGCAACGGCACAACCATCGGGTGTGCCAAGGTCCGCTACGACGTACTCAAGGCCCGATTCTGCCAACTCCTGCTCAGTGCGTGCGACTGCAACAACCCGGGCTCCGCGAGACGCCAGAAGTTCAGCAGTTGCACGGCCGATCCCCCGGCCCGCTCCTGTCACTAACGCGACGCGTCCTTCGACTCCAGCCATTCTCAAACTCCTGTCATTTGTAGTCAGCAACAGTATATAGAATCGCATTGCTGACCCCTGATAAAGCGATAACCGCAAATCGAGAGACGGTGTTCGACGTTTTCCACCGTGGCCGGCCATTGTCGATCGCGGCAGGATGCCGCTCCCACGTTACGACTGGCAGAATCGTAGGAGCGGCATCTTGCCGCGATTCTCGATCTTGCCCGCATTTATTAGTAACCAGGACAGCAGCGGATCCAACCTTTTCGTTCTACGGCGGTTGTGGCTAGTCCTTACACCATCCGGTGTCGATCCCTGTTAGAGTCCGTTCAGAGACCCGCATATTTTTTGGAGGAGCAACACGGTGAGCAAAGAACTAACTGATCTTGAAAAAACTGTCCAGCAGACAAAGAAACAATTCCTGTCGACTGCAAAGCGCGCCACGAAGGAACTGGACCGGCAGCGTAAGCGCCTCAGGAAAGAGATCGCGCAAGCCAATACGCGTGCCAAACGGACCGGGCTTCAACTACAAAAGAAGACCGAGCGGTTGGCGAACACAACCGCAACCAAGGCCAAGCGTGAGCTCGCAAAGCAGATCGGCAATCTCGACAAAATGGCAGCAGGCGCCAAGGACGATGTCAGGCAGCTGCGCAAGGACCTTGCGCCCGTGATGGACGACCTGACTAATGCCCGCGATCATCTTGCGCACGCCCTGAAGATTGATCGGGCGCTGGCGAGTATCCGGCGGGAATTGTCGAAGAAAACGAAACCGAAGAAAAAGGCTGGCAAAAAGAAAGTCGCAAAGAAAAAAGTCGCAAAAAAGAAGGTCGCAAAAAAGAAAACTGCCAAGAAACCTGTAGCCAGAAAAACACCGGCGAAGAAGAAAGCTACAAAGAAAAAGGTCGCCAGGAAAAAAGCGTCCGCTAAGTAGGCGGACTTAGATGTCCGCCAAGGGTTAGCGGTAATACCCAGAAATGTATACCAGCAGTTCCAAATGATGTTCGAATATCGTCGATGAATACATCAACATCGTCGGCTCGAATCTGAATCTGGAATTGCTGGCGGCGTTGCCGGCCGCTAACCTGTTCAGCCGGGCTCAGGCCAGCGTGACTGGTGCTGTGTCCGTAGACCGGAAAACTCGTAAAGCCGGTGCTGTCTTCCCTTGCCAACAGCCAATCTACCATTGGTTCCTCAAGATCCGGCGGGGCGTTCAGCGTGATTAGCGCTTCAGTGTGCTTTGATTCTGTCATGCTACGGATTCTCCAGCGCCAAACCGACGGTACAGTATTGGCAAGATGAACAGCGTCAACAAAGTCGCTGTAATGAGCCCGCCGATGACAACAATTGCAAGTGGACGCTGGATTTCGGAACCAGGCCCGGATGCGAACAGCAATGGCACGAGCCCAAACGCTGCGATACTTGCTGTCATCAGCACCGGCCGCAGGCGGCGTTTCGCCCCCTGAATAACCAGCTCAGACATAGACATCCCGCGTGCTTTCAGCTGGTTAAAATAGGAGACCATCACAACGCCGTTTAATACGGCGATGCCGAGTAACGCGATAAAGCCCACGGAAGCCGGCACCGACAGGTACTCACCGGTCAGCCATAGTGCGAAGACGCCGCCGATTAAGGCGAATGGAATATTTGTCAGGACCAGTAATGCCTGCCGTACCGAACCGAATGTGGAGAAAAGCAGCAGGAATATCAGCCCGATAGATACAGGTACCACGAGTGCTAACCGCGCAGCGGCTCGCTGCTGATTTTCAAACTGACCGCCCCACTCAACGTAATAGCCGGCCGGCAAGTCAATAGCGGATGTAACAGCATTCCTCGCTTCTTCGACAAAACCTACCAGGTCACGGCCGGCAACATTGGTTCTTACCACTGTATATCGCTGGCCACGCTCGCGCCCGACAGACACGACGCCCTCCACATGTCGAATCTCCGCGAGACTCCCGAGCGGAACACTGATACCACCTTCCAGTGCAATCGGCATGGTCGAAAACGTCGCCGGTGATGCCCCGACCGAAGCATCCGCCCGCATCAGCAGTGGTGTTCGTCGCGATCCCTCTTGCACAATTCCCAGTGGCAGACCCTCCAGTTGTGCACGAAGTATTCGTTGAATACTCAGGACATCCATCCCCAGGCGACCGGCCGCGAGCCGGTCGATATCGAGTTCGTAGTACTGAACCCCTTCGTTCTGACTGGCGAACACATCCTCACTACCAGGAACTGTGCGAAGAACTTCCGCGATCTCCCCGGCATACTGGTTCAGCGAATCAAGTTCCGGGCCGAACAGCTTCACCGCCACATCGCCGCGCACACCTGTGAGCATCTCCGATACACGCATTTCGATCGGTTGTGTAAAGCCGTAAGCAATACCCGGGAATTTTTCCAGGACAACGCGGATGGCCTCTATGAGTTCTTCCTTGCTATGCATGCGCCACTCGGACTTCGGGCGCAGCACCATGAAAATGTCAGTCTCGTTCAGGCCCATCGGGTCCATACCGATCTCATCGGAACCGACACGCGCCACGATACGGTCAATCTCAGGAACTTGCGCAAGAATTGCTTTCTGCACACGTAAATCCATTTCAACCGACTGGTCCAGCGTAATCGAGGGCAGTTTCTCGAGCTGTACGATAATGTCTCCCTCATCCATCGTTGGCATAAAGCTCTTACCAATCAGCAAATAGACGCCAGCGGTCACGACGAGACTCGCGAGCGCACCAATGGCCATCCACTTTGTGTGGTCGAGGCACCAGCGCAGTGCCGGTATGTACAGTGCTTGCAGCTTGCGGGGTAACCATGGCTCTTCATGTGAAACACGCGTCAGGAGATATGAAGAAAGCACCGGGATCATTGTTAATGACAACAACAACGAGGCTGCTAAAGCAAAGACAATCGTCAGCGCGACTGGAGTAAATAGCTTTCCCTCCAATCCCTGCAACGTCAGGAGGGGAAAGAATACGATAATAATAATGCCGATACCGGATGCGACGGGTACGGATACCTCACGTACGGCTCTGTAAATAATATGCAAACGGGGCAAGCGTTTATCTTTTTGCCAGTCGCTGAGATGTGTTGTGATATTTTCGACGATCACGACCGCGGCGTCGACCAACATTCCGATCGCGATTGCCAACCCGCCCAGGCTCATCAGGTTTGCCGACATGCCAAACTGGCGCATCAGGATAAAAGTCGCAAGCGCAGCCAATGGCAGGACCATGGCAACTGCAAGGGAGGCACGCAGATCGCCGAGAAACAGCACCAACAAAATGACCACCAGTATGGTCGCTTCGGCCAGCGCTTTTGCCACTGTACTAACGGCACGATTCACGAGATCACCGCGATCATAAAAGACATCGATCGTCACGCCCTGTGGTAATGCGGTCGCGATATCGTCCAGTTTCTGCCGCACACCGGCAACGACATCACGCGCATTCGCGCCGCGAAGCCCCAGTACCAGCCCTTCAACCGCTTCACCTTCACCGTCCTGAGTTACGGCGCCATAGCGTGTAATGGAGCCAAATTTGACTGTGGCAACATCACTCACTCTGATGGGCGTACCATTCTCGACTCTGACAACAATCTGGCGTACATCATCGAGTGTCTTAATCCGACCCTCGGACCGAACCAGCAACGCTTCTTCACCCTCGCTCATTCGACCGGCACCGTCGTTGCGATTATTGGCTGCCAGCGCTTCACCCAACAGCAAGGGATTGACGCCGCGTGCCGCCATGCGATATGGGTCCGGCATTACTTCAAAGCTGCGGACATATCCGCCAAGTGAGTTGACATCTGCCACACCGGGCACGGTGCGCAACGCCGGTCGTATTACCCAATCCAAAATAGTGCGTCGCTCGGTGAGGCTGATGTCGCCCTCCACGGTGAACATGAACATTTCACCAAGCGGAGTCGTCATCGGTGCAATACCGCCTTCAATGTCTGCCGGCAGATTATCCCAGGCTGCGTTCAATCGTTCGGCAACCTGCTGGCGGGCCCAGTAGATGTCGGTGCCCTCGGCGAAATCGACGGTTATGTCGGACAGCGCATATTTGGCAATCGAGCGCAGCATCACTTGCCGTGGAATTCCCAGCAACTCCAGTTCGATCGGTGCTGTAATCTGGTTTTCCACCTCTTCCGGCGTCATGCCAGGCGCCTTCACGATGATCTTCACTTGCGTCGGCGACACGTCCGGGAATGCGTCAATCGGTATTTGCGTAAACGCGTAGTAACCGAAACCGGCGAGCAATACTGTCGCCAGCATGATCAGCACTCGCTGCGTTAACGCGAACTGAATTAATTTCGACATCATTAGCCCGGATCACTCTGCGAGGACCACAGCGCCTTCAGGGTTGAGACACCACGGACAGCGATTCTGGTATCAGCATTGATGTCGGCGCTTAGGTATACATTGTCAGAATCGGCGTTGACGACGAGCACTTCACAAGTATCGAAGCCGCTCGATGTGCGAATGAATACATAGTGTCTCTCATCCCGCCTTGCAACTGCCGCTGCAGGAACTACCCACAGAGGCGTGGCCGACGATCCGCTGTTATCTGCAACGATTTTAACGGAGACAAACTCGCCCGGACTAAGGCCGTGCCCTGTTTCGCTCAATATCGCTCGCACAGTAATCGCTTGTGTCGCCGGGTCGATCGATTTGGCAATACTTGTCACTCGTGCAGGCGAGTCGAGCGCATAACCTGCAATCGCTACATTCATCCCTGGCCTGACCGCGGCAAGCTTCTCGCGGGGGACCGCTATTTCAAGCCATAGCACGGATAAGTCAGCTATCCGGTAGACCGGAGACATTCTGTCCACTCGCTCGCCAGCGAGCGCCATTCGATCGAGAACGACGCCGTCAATTGGTGCACGGATGGTTAGCGTTTGTAAAAGATGCTGCTCTGATTCAAGGTCACGAATTTCGCTATCCGTCAGCCCGGCGAATTTAAGCAACTGCCGATGCTCTTTGATTCCGGTAGTCGCGATCCTGGCGCGAGTCATTGTTTCCTGCAAACGCCGTCCGGAGATGATGCCCTCATCATGCAGTTGCTGATCCCGGGCGTAGTCGTTTTGTGCCAGGAGATTGGTATTGAGCGCATCGAGAAACTCACGTTGCAGGGCGAGAAACTCGGGGCCCTGCAGGTCTGCAATTGCCTGACCCTGTGAAACCTCGTCACCAATGGCCACATAGAGGCGCACCAGCAGCCCGGCTTGTGGTGCACTGACGAAAACGTCACCCATGGGCGGAATCGCGACATGTGCCGTCGCCTCGATGGCGGTTGTCGACTGTGCTTCTTGCGGTGTTGCCAGTTCGATACCGAGATTCCTGACCTCATCCGCTGTAACAGCGATGTCGTCCGCAACCGCTACACGAATGAACAGTGTTAGCAGCGTGCCGATAATCAGGGAGTTTTTTCGATTCATGGAAGAATTCCTACAGCTTGGTTATAGAAGGCAGCCTGCCGTTTTTCGTCTATCATCAGTCGCGTCACCTGGCGTTTGGCCTCGAGCGCGGTAGCCTGCAATTTCAAGAGATCAAAGAGATCCAGTTCGCCTTTTTCATAGGCGCTGAGCCCCATTACCTGGTGTCGGTCGACCAGCTTCATGCGCTCCGTCGTGGTTACCATGTTTTCCCGGACCACGTTGAGACTGTGTGCTGCTTCGTGTAACGCCATGGTCAATGCACGCACTTGTTCGGCCTGAGCGGCACGCGCTCTTGCTGCCGCTCTTGACGCGACACTGATTTCGGTCCGCCGACTGGAGGAGCCACCGAATGGGATGTTCAGGGTGACGCCGATACTGTCGTCGTAAAAATCTCCAGGTGCCGGGCTTTCTCTGCGAGCGCCTACCAGCAGACTTGTACCGGTCGCTGCAGTCTCCTCTGCTACGACCAGGCCGGCCTCGGCACGCCGGACTTCTGCGTTGGCAAACGCCAGGGCCGGATGATCAACTTCAACATCGTGGAGTGCACTAATCATTTCTCCTGAAAATGGAGGACGCCGTTCCATACCGGTGACACTTCGATAGACTCGTTCCGCGTCAAGTAGCGTCGCACTAACTTCAATGAGTTTCGTTTGTGCCTCGAGATAAAAAGACTCGGCATGCAATACATCGATCATGGCGACATCACCGAGTTCATGACGTCGCTTGACCGATGTGCTCAGACGCTGTGCAGTTTCCAGCGCTTGTTCTGCCAGCTCGTGGTCGTTCTCAGCCAGTGCTATGTTCCACAAGGCGCTTCGCAAGAGGCCGGCAACCTCCCAACGCACTGCCATTTCGGCAGCGGCGGACTCCAGTGACATTGTCTCGCCCAGCATTTGTACGGCACTACGCCCACCCCAACTCCAGAGTGGCAGCACTACCCCGGCCTCGTATTCATACAAGCCGTTATCCGACCCCCAACGGTCACTTTGATAGCGCAGCAAGAGAGACGGCCGGTCGGCAAGCCAGCTGCTGCCACGATCTGCCCAGGCATCTGCCTGCTCAGTTCGGGCCAGAATCTCTGCGGTTGTTGGATAGCGTGCGTAAGCAACATCAATCGCTGCTGACAGAGTGAGTGCGTCATCAACCGGAAGTGCTGCATGTTCATGACTGGGCAATGTCGCTGCTGAAGCTGACACGACCGCCAGCAACATGCTCAAGACAATAGCGTGCCGCACCCGGCGACGATTTTGGGATCGCGAAAGCGTCATTCGTGGGCCTTCTTTTGGCCCGTCAACATCGCCTTAACGAGGAATTCCTTGTGCGCGCGACCGGACAACAACACGCCAGCGATATGCATGACGACCAGTAGCAACATCAGATTGGCCAGGACCTCATGAGCTTCTTCCCAGAGGTCCTCGCTGTCAGCAAATGCGGAGACCCACGCTACCAATGGCCCCGCGCCCTCCTCCATGCCATACAGTACAACCCCCGAAAAGACGGTACCAAACAGCACTATCAACAGCAGCAGGATCATTATTCCGCCAGCCGGATTGTGGCCGATGTAGCGCTTACTCTGGTTTCGGACGAGGCTAAGCACATATCTGAAAGCGGCCGCCGGCGAACGAACGAAATTCGAAAATTTGGCGTGGCGGCTGCCAATGAATCCCCAGACAAGGCGAAAGCAAACAACAGCGCCGATGACGTAGCCTGCCCAAACGTGCAGCGTCAGGAAGTCGTCTTCCGTGAAGTACGCTGTGAAAAATGCGATCACCAGGGTCCAGTGCCCGATTCGAATAACGAGATCCCAGACCTTTATGTTGTTTTCAGAATTACTCACGTGAACTCTCAAGTGCCCTTCGATATGTGGCAGTCTTAGGCTCAATTGATCCTGATACAATCCGCCATATGACCTACGTTGCTGTGTTTCACGAGGATGGCTCCATCTATGTCAAATGACGTACGTAATAACCGCCCGACACTGACGGCAATCGCCCTGTTTGCTGTGGTCGTTGTGCTGATCGGCTGGGACCTGTTCGTGGACTACGGTGAAGGCGTCAGCGTGTGGCACCTGGTATTCGAATTTGCAATATTCCTGGTTGCCCTCAGCGGCATGGTGCTGATGTGGTGGCAACTAGACCGGACCCGATCTGATCTTGTCGAGGCGCTGGTCGAGGCAGAGCAGTGGAAAAAGGAAAGCAATGAGCTTATTCAGGGCCTTGGCGTAGCTATAGAGCGACAATTTGAACGCTGGCGACTCACCAACGCCGAAGCAGAGGTAGGGCTGTTCCTGCTAAAAGGTCTCAGCCACAAGGAAATCGCAGATTTTCGCCAAACCAGCGAACGCACTGTGCGGGAACAATCCCGTGCGCTTTATCGGAAATCCGGCCTTTCCGGAAGATCTTCGTTATCCGCGTTTTTTCTGGAGGATCTGCTACTGCCGCATACCGCCATTGATGTGCTGGATTCCGCTTAAAGCAGCACGTGCGGGCAGGGAATTACGGCCTGCGTCACGAAAGCGACAGCAAATACTCAGGTGGCAGTCCATAAACAACCGACTCATCATTGACCGGGCAATGAAACGCCAGCAGATACGCCGTTAATTGCAAATCCACCCCATCTTCCTCCCCGGTGCCATATAAACGATCACCAAGAACAGGATGGCCCAACTCTGCCAGATGACGACGGATTTGGTGCTTACGTCCGGTCTCAATACAAACATCTACCAGTGAGCGTCCGCCATCTGCACTGACTTGTCGTAACGAAAATTCGCTGACTGCTTCTTTCTCATCGACCGAATTTTCTATGCGCAGCGGATTGGGCTGCGCGGAAAAGTCGCCCGCCACCAGCGCCAGGTAGCGTTTCTCCACCGCACGCCTGGCGAATAGTTCCGCTAACGCGGCTGCCACGCTCCTGGTGTGCGCTATTAAAATCAGTCCATTGGCGGCCCGGTCGAGACGATGAACCGTGAAGGCCGGGCGCTCCGGTTGCAGATGCCCCTCGGCCCAACGCACGACTGTGCAGTGATCACCCCACTTCGAACCCTGCGATCGCAATCCATAGGGTTTTCGCCACACAGAATAAGCACCGACGTCCGCAATCAGCGTCGGCTCAGCAGGAATCTCCGCCAGAATTTTCTTATCGTAGTAGAGGTGTACTTCGTCACCGATTCGCAACTTGCGTTTTACGCGACGCAGTCGCTGGGTGTTGCTACCTCGAGTCACCCAGACAGCACCGTGGGACATCGCCCGTTTAACTCGCTGCTTTGAAAGTCCGCTCGCCCGGTGCAACAAATCAAGCGCACTATCTTCCTGAGATTCGATCAACAGGTGTGTTTCGATGTGGTCTGTGGATTCGCTCATGCTATATACAGGGAGTCAGTGACTAACTTCAAAACGTCAAGCGGAACACGGCTCCGCCACCTTTGTTATCAGATACCCTGACGAAACCGCCGTGGGCGATCATGACTTGTCGTGCAAGTGCCAGGCCGACACCGGAGCCGCTTTCCCGCGTCGTAAAAAACGGCACGAAGATCTTCTTCGCATTTTCCGCGGACACACCATGGCCATTATCGCTGACCTCAACAATGATATTGCCGCGCCTGTTCAATCCTGCAGTCAAGCGGATCTCGGGGGCGTCCTGGTCGCGAGTTGCCTGGCGTGCATTGCGTAGCAGATTCAGAAGTACCGGTTCGATTAGATCGCGATCTGCGTAAAAATCGAGTCCCGGGGGCGTAACGTCAGAGCTGAGGGAAATCTCTTGATCCGCCGGGCACTCGGCCAGCGCGAGTTTTGTCACATCATCGAAAAGATCCCGGATCTGTACGCGCTTTTTCTCCGCTGGCGCCAATCTTGAGATCTGCCGGTAACTGTCCACAAACTGGGTAAGGCTGTCAGACCGACGCGCCACTATCGAGATCGCCGCGCGCAGGTCGTCCAGTTCTTCGTTGATAGATTCACCTGCGCGAACCTTTTCAATCACGACGTCGACCACGTCAGATGCCGATGCCGCCAGAGACGTTACAGGAGCGATCGAGTTTATGATCTCGTGGGTTAACACACTCACCAGGTCCTGCCACGCTTCTGCCTGAATGGCATCCAGTTCCGACTGAATGTCCTGCAAGGAAATCATTCGTTGGCTATTTCCACCGATTACGATTTCCGTTGCAGCTAACGTCAGCTGGTACTCGACGCCGTCAACGGTAAACTCCACCAACTCACGTACAGCCGGAACCGCGCTTTCAACGGCGTCAGCGAATGGCACACCAAATTGTCGCAGGTCCCGCAAGCGTGTGATCTGTGCAGCTCCGAACAAACGTCGCGCAGCATTGTTCTGCAGCGTGATTGAATGATCTGAATGCAGGGTCAGGAGGGGAACCGGGATGTGTTCGACGAGCGCCTTTAACCTTCTGACCTCCGCCTCGTGGCCGACACTCGCCTCTCTGAGCTGATTAACGGTTTTTGTGAACTCTTCGCCCAGCTCTTCGAAACCGGAACCGAAATTCTTGTACAGGAAACGTTGCGAAAAATCGGCGTTGCGCACGGCCTCGAGAAACCGCCTTACCTCACGATTCGTGCGGTTGACATAGCGCCAGAGCTCGGCAACCAGAATAAGGAAAATAACAATTGCGATGGCTGTGCCAACCCAATAGCCACCTTGCTGCGCCAGCCAAATAATAGCCAACATCGCAGCGCCAACCAGGAAAAGCCGCCCGGCGAGACCGACAGTGAAATGCCTAAATGCCATACTTTTCCATACGCCGGTACAAAGATGTTCGTGTCAGGCCCAGTTCGTTGGCTGCCTTCGAGATGTTGAATCCATGCTTTAGAAGCGCTTTGCTGACAGCGTCTTTTTCCAACTCATCAAGGTTGAATGTTGTGGAGGCAGCGCCCTCAACGGCGACCTGGCCAAAATTATCGAGTTGCAGGTCCGCAGGCTTGAGCTCGTCACCCTTTGCGAGGATGAGCGCACGTTCAACTGAATGCCGCAGAGATCGCACATTGCCCGGCCAGCCATACGAGACCAGCGCCTTCTCGGCGGCTGCCGAAAACTTTCTCTCTGGCTTATCGTACTTACGCGCGAAAATTGTAGCGTAGTGCCTGGCAATAGGCATGATGTCTCCGCGTCGATCACGCAGCGGAGGAACGGTGACCTCAACTGTGTTGAGCCTGTACAACAAGTCCTGGCGAAAGTACGACTGATTGCGAAGTTTGTTTGGTGAAATATTTGTTGCGGTAACAATCCGTACGTCGATTGCCTGCGATTTGTTGGACCCGACCGGCGTCACTTCACGCTGTTCAATAACGCTGAGCAACTTGGCCTGTAGTTGCAAAGGCACGTTACCTATTTCATCCAGAAACAGGGTTCCACCGTCGGCTGCCTGGAACCGGCCCAGCCTGTCGTCGTCAGCGCCTGTAAACGCGCCTTTAACGTGACCAAATAATTCGGACTCAAAAAGAGTTTCGGCAATTGAGCCCATGTCGACCGGCAGGAACACGCGATCTGCTCGCGACGAGCGACGGTGTAGCTCGCGGGCGATCAGTTCCTTGCCGGTACCGTTTTCACCCAGGATAAGAACGTTGGCGTCGGTCGGTGCAGCAAGGTCAATTATCGACAGTACCTCGTTAATTTGTGTCGAGTCGCCGATGATGGCGCTGCCCCGGGCGGCGACTTCGGACAGTGCCTGGTTTGATCGCTTCAGTGACGCTGCTTCAACACGGCTCTTGTGTAGCTCTACCGCGGTCGACACGGTTGCCACGACCTTCTCGTTTTGCCACGGCTTGTTGATGAAATCAGTCGCACCCAATTTCATCGCATCGACCGCTGTGTTGACGCTTCCGTGTGCCGTAATCATGATGACGACAACCTGCGGCTCAATATCGAGAATCTGCTGCAGCCACTTTAGGCCTTGTTCTCCACTTGACTCGCCGGGGCCAAAATTCATGTCCAGCAGCACAACATCAAAGTCATGCCGTGCCATGAGGTCCGGAATCCGGTCCGGCTTCCGGCAAGTGATCACCTCGGCAAACTGCCGACGCAGCAGAATCCGCCCCGCTGTCAGGATGTCGTCTTCATCATCGACGATCAGGATATTGCCGGTTCTAGTCATATCGTCACAAAGGGTATACGAAACCGGGCACTAATTGCCCGTTATCGTACACTTTTGACGTTGGGGAAATACAAACGCCTCATATTTCAATAACTTATGATTTGGCATGGAGCTTGCTATATACAAGGTACGGCCCGCGCAAACCGGGCGAATAAGGCAGAGAGACGAAGTGAGTGAAATCAGGAATATCGCAGATAGCCAGCAACCGCAGGGAATGGGCAAGTCTGGCGTGGCTATGGATCGAAAGGTTGAGCGTAAGACGCCAATTCACCGCAAACTGGCCGTTGGGGCCGGCGTTGTGGCCGTTCTCCTGTTTGCCTGGTGGATCTTCGACACGATTTCCGGTGGTCGCTCCCTTAGCGTCAATTCGCAACGCATCATTGTGTCCGATGTGACGGTTGGTACGTTCGAGGATTTTGTGCCACTGCGCGGCAGACTCGTACCAAAGCGCACGGTATTCCTCGATGCCATAGAGGGTGGTCGGGTCGAGCGTATTCTTGCTGAAGATGGGGCGCTGGTCGAAGCCGGCGATCCGATCGTCGAGCTCTCGAATACAAATTTACAACTTGAAGTTCTCGGCCGTGATGCTGCGGTAACCGAGCAGCTAAATAACATGCGCACGATCGAACTTCAGCTCGAACAAAATCGCTTGTCACATCGCAGCAACCTCGTCGAGATCGATTATCAGATAAAGCGACTGACGCGCAAGATCGATCGACAAAAAGACCTGGTGTCTAAGGACCTTGTTTCCCAGTCATCTATTGATGAAATGCAGGACGAGCTCGAGTATTACGTGGAGCGTCGCGCAGTCACGCTTGACAGCCAAAGTACAGATGCACGTATGCAAGAGCAGCAGCTTCTGCAATTACGCGCTGCCGGCGAACAACTCGAGGCAAGCCTCGCACTCGCTCGCGACAATCTCGACGACCTGAATGTCAGGGCACCCGTCGCCGGCAAGCTCTCCGGTTTCAATGTCGAATTGGGACAGTCAATCGAGCGTGGCGGAAGGCTAGGCCAGGTCGATGACCCGGACGCTTACAAACTCAACGTTCGCATCGACGAATTCTACCTTGGACGTGTCGATCTGCAACAGCAAGCCATGGCCGAACACAATGATCGCGACCTTGAACTGGAGATTTCGAAAATTTACCCACAGGTTAATGAGGGTCAATTCGAAGTCGACATGATCTTTAACAGCGAGCCACTCGGCCTGCGTCGCGGTCAGACATTGCAGTTGCGGCTGACGCTTGGCGACAACACGGACGCCGTGCTCGTACCCAACGGCACTTTTTACCAGGAGACCGGCGGCAACTGGATTTTCGTCGTGTCACCCGATGGCAGCGAGGCTGTCAGGCGAACTGTTCGCCTCGGTCGCAGAAACACAAATTTCATTGAGGTGCTCGAAGGGCTGGAACCCGGCGAGCAGGTCATAACATCACCTTACACAAGCTTTGTCGAAATGGATCGCCTAAGCCTGAACGCTGACTAAAGCAGACATTATCTATCCTTCACAGGGGAACCACCACATGTTGAAGTTGCATGATTTATACAAGGTATACAGCACGGACGAAATCGAGACGGTAGCGTTAAACGGCGTCAATCTCGAAGTAGAGCAAGGCGACTTTATTGCCATAATGGGTCCGTCCGGCTGCGGAAAGTCAACGTTGTTAAACATTGTCGGCTTACTCGACAACCCGTCAAGCGGCGACTATTTCGTCTTCGATGAAAACGTTGCGGGCTATTCGGAAAAACAACGCAGTGCTATCCGTAAGAAGAATATCGGTTTCATCTTTCAGAACTTCAACCTGATCGAGGAATTGACAGTTGCGGAAAATATCGAGCTGGCACTTCTGTATCACAACACGCCCTCGGCCGGACGCAAAAAGCGCGTAGCAGAAGTCATGGACCGCATGGGCATCGCGCATCGCGCAAACCACATGCCCGGCCAATTATCCGGCGGTCAGCAGCAACGCGCCGCCGTCGCTCGAGCTGTGGTTGGTGACCAACCACTGATCCTCGCGGATGAGCCGACCGGCAATCTCGACTCGGCACATGGCCAGGAAGTAATGGAACTGCTGCAATCCCTAAATCGTGAAGGAACAACGATTGTCATGGTTACGCATTCATCAGCACACGCCGACTATGCACACCGCACTGTCAACCTTTTCGACGGGCACGTCGTCACCGACGCTACACGCGCGGCCTGAGCCGTATCCGGGGAATCAAATGTTCTGGAATTACATCAAGATCGCGATCCGCAACCTGCGTAAGCACAAGGGTTTTGCCGCAATCAACATTGTTGGCCTCGCTATTGGCCTGACCATCTACATATTCGGCGGTCTACTCATTCAGTATGAAGAGACGCACGACGTGTTTTTTGAGAACTCGTCGAATATTTACACAATTGGCTCAATCGCCTCACCAACACTGAATGTCGGTGTCGACTCCATGAATTCGACGTTTTCCGCTGTTGGTCCTTTGATCGACGCCGAAATTCCCGATGTCGAAATGACCGCAAGAACAATCGGGTCTGAGTATTTGCTCACTATTGGATCAGAGGGCTTCTATCAGTCAATGCTTTTTGTTGATTCCGCGATCCTGCAGATATTCGACTTCGACTACATACATGGCGATAAAACAGCGCTCGACAGTCCAAACGGCATCCTGATGTCCGAGTCCGCCGCGATCAAGTACTTCGGTACGACGGACGTTATGGGTGAAGTGGTTACTCTCGACAACGAATTCGAGTTCTTCGTATCAGCTGTAATCCGGGACGTACCTGCGAACTCGCATTTCAGTTCTTTGCCTGTTGTTGAATCAGCTTTCGACGTCGTAGCCCCCCTGGCGGCACTTGGTACCATACGCGATTATGACGTTGCCGGAGACTGGAATAATCTGTCTCTCGGCAACATGACCTATGCGCTATTGCCGGATAGTCTGGGCCAAACCTGGCTTGAATCTCAGCTCTCCGGCGTCTTTGAACGCCATATTCCGGATGAAACCAGGGACGTCATTACCTCGCTAACGGCGACGCCACTGCAGCATGCAAACCTCTCCATATGGGACAGCTTTGGTCTGCCAATAGTGAGCATTATCAAGTTACTCAGCTTTCTTGTGCTGCTGGTCGCGTGCGTCAACTACACGAATCTCGCCACTGCGCAATCGCTTGGGCGTAGTCGTGAAGTAGGCATGAGAAAAACGATGGGAGCGGAACAAGGACAACTGCTCACGCAGTTTCTGATCGAGAGCATGGTCATTGCGACGATCGCCATGGTCATCACACTGGCTGCTCTGGAGGTTATTGTTCCGTTGTTCAATACGGCAACGGGAAAGATCATGGCGCTGAATTATCTGCACACGTTGCCATGGCTCATCGGCACAACGCTGTTCGTCGGGCTGCTTGCCGGCTTATACCCGGCGTGGTTGATTACACGCACGAATCCCATTGACGCACTACGGGATATCGCGAGGAAGGGTGGCAAGGGATCATTGATACGCTCAATCATGATTGGCTGCCAGTTTGCGATATCGGCATTCATGTTGGCGCTGGTTGCGATTGTCTATATGCAAAACGAGCTGGTGAAAGAGAGCAGCTACATATTTCCACGCTCCGAGATTTACACAATCGGCAGACTGAACGTCGACGTAATCAGGGAGAGACTCGACACATTGCGGGTTGAACTTGAAGCCCTGCCCAACGTCGACAGTGTCTCTTATTCATCGCAAGTTCCTTACGAGCAAAACAACTCGTCACGACTGGTAACAAATCAGCAGGGAGACGAGGCCGGTGAATTTCCGATTCAGATCCTGCGCATGACGCCGGAGTTCCTTGCTACTTATGATATTCCGTTATTGGCAGGACGAAATCTGAGCCGGGATATCGCGAACGACACTATCACTGACGAGCGAGAGTCTCTGAACGTGCTGGTGAATGAGATGGCGCTCGACAAGCTTGGTATTGCGAATCCAGCGGATGCCATAAATCACCGCTTCTATAACCTTGATGAAGAAGAAGCATTGCGCGATCACATTATTGTCGGAGTAGTCCCTACGCAAAATATCGTTGGCCTGTTCAATCCGGAAAAGCCGTGGGTGTATTACATGTCCCCTGAAAGTATGCGCATGGGGTCTGTTCGCATTACGGGCGGCAGCATTCTTGCCACTATTGAATCCATCGAAGATGTCTGGGACGAAGTGATTCCTGAATATCCGATCCAGGGAAAATTCCTGGATGAGACATTCGACGATGTATTCGCCTTGCTCAGGTATATGAATATGTCGTTGGCCGGATTTGCTGGCGTTGCTTTGTCGCTGGCGTTGATCGGCCTGTTCGGCCTTGCTGCTTTCATGGCGGGTCAGCGCACCAAGGAGATTGGCATCCGCAAGGTACTCGGCGCCAATACGCTGCAGATCGCACGCCTTTTGGTCTGGCAGTTTTCGAAGCCGGTGATGTGGGCGCTGGCTGTCGCCCTTCCGGCCGCGTTCCTTGCTTCAAAGATGTATCTCGACTTCTTCGCCGACCGGATCCAGGCGCCGATACCGATTCTATTGGCAGCAGGCGCAATAGCCGTATTGCTCGCGTGGGGCACCGTTGCCGCGCACGCAATCCGGATCGCACGCTCGAATCCGGTTCTGGCATTACGATACGAGTAAATCCAGGCAAGAAAGGGTCTGGACCGCTGCTGCCCCGCCTATTGGTGACTTTGTACGGCCTCCAGAGATAAGCGAACGTTTTCCATCGGAGAAACGCCGCCAATCGTCTCGGAAATTTTGCCATTCGACGTTACGATGAACGTCGTGCGTTCGGCGAAGCCGTGGCCGATTTCGACGCCACGGGTATCTGTGGCGCCCTCACGTGCGTCTCGTACGTCGAGGCCGAATGACCTCGCAATTTCTCCAGATTCGTCTGACGCTACAGCAAGATTGCCGGCACAGTACTCCGGATCAGCAGAGAAATCGTTAAGTCGATCAATGTTGTCCAGCGAGACGCCAATAACACTCGCCCCCGCTGCTTTGAAATGTTCCATTTTCACCGAAAATTCGTGTGCCTGAATATTGCAACCCTGAGTATAGGCCGAAGGGTAGAAATAGACGACGACGGTGCCATCAGCAAGCGCTTCGTTGAGCGAGTAATCGAAAGGCTCACCAGCGAGTGACGCTCTGGCTTCAAAAGCGGGCGCGCCATCGCCCGTTTCAAGCGCGGCGAAAGCCGACAAAACGATTGCGGTCGAGCCAAGTACTCCGAGTAGAAGGTTCTTCATGATTTACCTATATTTGTTTGAGTTAAATGCATCAACAAATTGTCAGCCTTTAATTCTGCCGATGTTTATGGTCAGTTTAAAATTACCTTATTCTTACTCTGACACCAATTTTTGCTATTTCACAATACTTTTTGAATCAATGATCTATAACTAGCTAATGATGGTATTCAATTGCCAACTTTAACAACAAACGGTTTGCCATCGAGTGCTCGCGGATCAATTTCTTTGAAATCTTTGTTCTTTGGTCCGTCGCCGGACATTGTTGTGACGCGTACGTCGACGCGACCCCACTCTTTGAGGCCGATATGCACCGGCTTGGCATTTTGTGCATTGTAGCCACTGCCGGTATCGACTAGTCGCAGGCCGAGTAAATCGCTCGTGCCAGCACGATACACTCGAACCTCGGAGCCGGCTCGTGTGTAGTGTCCCTTGGCGTCCAGGACAAGTACCTGAATTGAGCGGCCAGCAACGTCGGCCGCCAAGTCGTTGCGAAACAGGTAGTGCGAACCAGCGGGATCGTTAGCGGCCAGCGCGAGGTCGAGATCGCCATCCTGATCAAAATCAGCCCATTGCACACCGTGATCGGTATCGTTTTTTGCGATATTGCCGGGTATTCGGTTTTCGAAATGATCCCCTTCATTCACATACAGGTAGTCCGGAGTGGCCGGCTTGCCGTTGACATATCCAACCGTATACAAATCGGGCCGACCATCGTGTTGGATATCGCCCCAAACACCGGTAACAATATGGTGCTCATTCGCAACGCCCATCTCGGGCGCGACGTCGGTAAAGGTTCCGTCGCCATTGTTGCGGTAGAGCAGGTCATCGCCATAGGTAGCAACATACAAATCCAGGTCACCGTCTGTATCGAAATCAGTTACTGCGCAGCCAACACCGCCATCGCTTAACGGGCGTCGCGGGCTATCCATGTTCAACTCAATGGCGACATCGCTAAACTGCCCTTCATCATTGCGAAACATGCCATCACGGTCGCCATTCTGATTGGCCGTGAACAGATCAAGATCGCCGTCCGCATCCATATCGAACCAACACGCGCCAACCGTTCGTCGCGGCTCCATAATTCCATTGCTTGATGTCACGTCCGTAAAAACGCCGCCGTTGTTCTGCAACAAACGATTGACACTGCCGCGAAGTGCAACATAAAGATCCAGGTCACCATCGGCATCATAGTCGACGAAGGAAACCTGTCGGGAAATTCCCTTTATCGCTACGCCGGCTGCTTCGCCAACTTCGGTAAAGCCGGTCTGTTGTTGCTGCAGATTATTGCGAAACAGGCGGTTGGCCGGACCATCGTGTCCGGAATAACCGATGTAGACATCCAGATCGCCATCGCCATCATAGTCGCCCCATGCAACTGAGCGAGGATTGCCACCATCGGTGGGCAATCCAAGACTGCTTCCTACATCTTCGAAGCTATTCACATCATTGCGATAGAGTCGAACCGGCGCATCACGAAATGTAATGATCAGATCGAGGTCGCCATCATTGTCAAAATCACCCCAGGCATTCGACTGACCACCAGGATCTGAAAATAACTGCGTATGTATCGCAGTAAACTTTATTTCCTCCGCAGCCAGGCCAGGAGTCACAAACACGAGCAGTAACATGCTTAGGGGAAAATTCTTCATTATTCTCGATTCCTGAGAGACGATTCGAAATGACTTGTCCGACACAATAGCAGACGCCCCGGTTCGAATCTGAAACCAATATTCGTGGTCAGATTTGATGTTTTTGCTCTGACCGCATTTATTCGATTCATAGCAAATTCGTGTTGCGAAACACTCATTCGCTTTTTCGGTGTTGTAGAGCGTCACATTATTTATCGCACTGATACTATTGGAAACAGCAGTATGGGGAAACCAAGCGGAAAGACGACACAAAGGGGAGCCGGTTCATGCATCGAATATTCTTGGCGTATCGACGGATTACTATAGTCTTTGCGGTAGTCATTGCCTGCCTTGTCGGCCCTATTGCAACGGCGCAGTCAGATTTGGCTGAGTTGGATGCCGCAGAAAAACGGCTGATTGAGCACTACAACATGCGCGAAGGGCCCGTTGCCATGCGCGATCATCCGCAGTGGGCGCCCATCAGGAAAATTGTCGTCCGCGACATTTACGGGCCCGGGTCGTTGGGAACCACGGAGGCGCGCATTGAATGGATATCGAAGGTCGCGCCCGGCGTCGAGTTCGTGGTTTTCGAGACCACACAAGAAGCAATTGACAGTGGAGCACTGCCGGACGCGCAAGCAGTGATCGGCATCAGCTGCAGCCCGGCATTCATTTTCGCACTTGGCCCGGAAACTCACTGGACGCAGTCCAGCAGCAGCGGCGTCGCGGGCTGCTTCTACAGAGACGGAGAAGATTCGATCAGGGCCCATAAGATGATGCTCGAGCGTGGCACTGTGCTCACCAGCCAACGGGGCGTAAATTCGATCGCCATTTCGGAGCATGCGTTGTCATTGATGCTTGCGCTGATCCAGGGCGTAGACATTCATATCCGCCGCCAGGACAAGGGAATCTGGGGCAGGTTCTTTACCGACAGAGTCAAAGATCCGCACATCGATTGGGAACTGGATGGCCGCACTTTGTTGATCGCAGGCCTTGGTACGATCGGAACGGAAATCGCCAGGCGGGCCAATGCACTTGGCATGCGCGTTATCGCAACCCGCAATAGCAGCCGTGACGGCCCCGATTTCGTTGACTATGTCGGTCTCGCGCATGAACTCAATGACCTGGCGGCTGAGGCCGACGTCGTTCTCTCCCAGCTTCCGCTGACAGCGGAAACAGATCACATATTTAATGCTGATTTTTTCGAGATCATGAAGCCGTCGGCGTATTTCATCAATATGGGCCGCGGCAGGCACGTGGCCATGGACGACCTGGTCGATGCCCTCAGGCAGGGCAAAATCGCAGGCGCTGCGCTCGAGGCGCTCGAACCGGAACCGCTGCCGCCGGGACATCCGCTTTGGACGATGCCGCGAGTTATTATTACGCCGCACGTTTCTGACTATTCGGATAAACACGAAGATACAGTCTGGCAGCTATACCGCGAGAACCTTCGACGTTACATTGCCGGTGACAAGCTATTGAATGTCATTGATATGAACAAAGGATACTAGCGTCTGGCCGTGCGGTTCAGCGTGACAATAGCGTCGCTATGATGTTTGGGGTCAGAGTAAAAACGACTTGGTATTGGGTTGATTTTTATCTCGTAACAGGTCCTCGTTTGAGATGATGCTGACGTTGGCCGGTCAAGTGTTCGACTTCTTCAAAGTCGGTTTGAATCTTTTGATTTTTACTCTGACTCCATTTATTCGAATAAAAATGGGTCCCGTTGGGATAATTTTATTTTCTATGTGATTTGAGAGAGATTGATAAAAACAGCCGCTGAGCTGCTGCACTACTGAGAGGCCGCTTGTGGCCCAAAGCGGTCGGTCCCACCATACCGTTCCAGGAGAATTTGCGAATTCGATCCAGCTACGATGGCCACGAAGAAATACTCAACCATAATTCGCATTACGACCGGGCTGCTTGGTCTATTCGGCGTAGCCGCAATCGGGTTTAGTGCTCTTCAGGAAGGCAGTTTTCGGCTGGGCGCGTTGTCTTTGTTTATGCTTTTCGCAAAACTGTTTGCCGCATACATCTTTTTTTACGTCGCATTTTTCGGCACGAACCCGCTGTCGTTCTTGAATATGGACGGCGACGATCAGTAACCATTTCCTGGTTGATTGGTGTGATGCTGTTTCGTTGATCGGGTAATTCGACCGATTGAAGTCACAACCCAAAGCAGCCGTGCGCCGAATGGTCAGGTTCGTCCAATACCTGCCGTTCAGATCGAGCGTTGGCTTTTCTCCAGAGCAGGCATCCGGATGTCTGCTTTCCCAATAGCGGACACGCATCAGGCACGATACGAGCGTCTGCTTTCGGCCGAGGCTGTGTAAAAACGCTGCAGTGATTATAATGTAAAGGTCTCAGTATCAGGGCCGTTTAATGAAGCGTTTCATCGAAGGTGAG
>RCNB010000326.1_pt1 | contig 32573 bp, 46 predicted proteins | sample 2041321 | NCBI WGS metagenome assembly RCNB01 (sample SAMN09708232, study PRJNA481090) | Marine sediment metagenome, whole genome shotgun sequencing project.
ATAAATGTAATATTTTTGCGGGCATAGCTCAGTGGTAGAGCGCAACCTTGCCAAGGTTGATGTCGCGCGTTCGAATCGCGTTGCCCGCTATATTATTTCTTAAAAGTTAAGTAAAATTAACTTTTTTTGATAGTTCTAAAATTATTGCCGTTAATTGAGAAAAAAATTTACCCCACTATTTTATCTAGAATACTAGAATATAAAATCGTTCATTAGTCCATATTTTAAATAAATGGCTAATGAACGAAAATTCTATTCTATTCTTCTACTTCCAATAATTCTTCAAAACTAAAATTATTTGTAGTTGTTCCACTATAATTCATACTTACAAATCGAACTACTACCGGATATAAAGTAGGACTTTTATCAGCAGATGCTACTGTTCCTACTTGGTTAAACCAATATGATTCTCTTCTTAAAATACGTACTTTTGAGCCACGTTTAATCATTTAAATTTAAATTATTTTTCATTATATTTTAAACTATATCATAATTTAAAATACTAAAATAAAACCATAAAAATTTAAAATATATAAATCATTTAGTTGTTTTAAATTAGAATAAAATATTAGAGTTCTACTACTAGCACATCTTACAACATAATTATTAATTTAGCTAAAAGGAACTTAAATTAAATTTCTTTAAAAATTTCGAATACTATATTTTAAAAATTTATTATTTATCCTTGATTCGAGTACTAATGAACTTTTTCCTGTTTTTGCAACTTCAAGAATTTCAAATGGGATCAGTAATTTTTCAAGCGTATATATTTTTCCTGTATCACCTGTAATTTTTAAAGTTAATACACATTCATTAATGTCTACAACTTTGATATGAAATATAAAAGCAATTTCCATAATTTTGAAACGACTTTCTTTTGTTACTCTTAATTTTATAGTAGCTAACTCTCTTTCAACACAAGGCACATTTGTAATATCTTGAATTTTTAAGACATGTATTAATTTATAAAGCTGTTCTATAAGTTGATCAATTAATTTTGGAGTACCAGGTAAAACTAAAATAATTCTTCAAACCCTTTTTTCCTCTGAAGGTTTCACCTCAATACTATCAGTATCATAGACACGACAAGAAAATAAACTTACCATTCTAGTTAATATCCAAGGTTCTCAACTAAGATTGCTAAATTGTATTGCATTAAAACTCTTTTATAAAACTTAATTAGCGAAATTTTTATTTTATTTTTCAATAATACATTAAAAACTAATTTGATAAAATACACCTGCTGGTAAGTCTAATTCAGCTAATAATTCACAAACACTTATTGATACATTTATGTATAAAATTCGTTTATGAATTCTAATTTCAAAATGTTCTCTCGAATCTTTATCTACATGGGGAGAGCGTAAAACACAATAAATTCGTTTCTTTGTCGGTAACGGAATAGGACCCGAAATTTCTGACCCTATACTTTTTAAACTCCCAATAATCCTCTTACAAGATTCATCTAATAATTCATGATTAAATGATTCTAATCGTACACAAATCCGCAATGCCTTTTTCAATTCATAATCAGAATAATACAAATCCATAAATTTTTTATTTAACAATTTTAGAAACTACACCTGCTCCAATAGTTCTACCACCTTCTCGAATTGCAAATCGCATCCCTTCTTCAATTGCTACAGGGTAAATTAACTCGGCTGTCATTTTAATACGATCACCAGGCATTACCATTTCCACAACAGTCCCATCATCTGCAGTAAATTGAGTGATTGAACCTGTTACATCTGTTGTTCGTACATAAAACTGAGGTCTGTAACCTGTAAAGAATGGTGTATGACGGCCACCCTCTTCTTTTGTTAATACATAAACTTCTGATTCAAAATTTTTATGTGGTGTAATTGTACCAGGTTTAGCTAATACCATACCACGTTCGATATTTTCGCGAGTAACACCCCGTAATAAAATACCTACATTATCTCCAGCAAAACCTTCTTCAAGTGTTTTTTGGAACATTTCTATTCCAGTAATAGTAGTTGTTTTAGTTTCAGTAATTCCCACAATTTCAATACTATCACCAATTTTAATAACACCTCTTTCAATTCGACCTGTTGCCACAGTACCACGACCTGTAATTGAGAAAACATCTTCAACTGCCATTAAAAATGTTTTTTCAATATCCCGTTCTGGTGTAGGGATATAAGAATCAACAGCATCCATTAAGGCAAAAATTTTGTCTACCCAAGGGTTTTCACCGCGAGTAATATCTGGATTAGCTGAAATTGCTTCAAGCGCTTGTAAGGCAGAACCACAACAAATTGGGATATCATCACCTGGGAAGTCATAATTTAATAAAAGTTCCCGAACTTCTAATTCAACTAATTCTAATAATTCTGGATCATCAACTTGATCTTCTTTATTTAAAAAAACAACAATATCAGGTACACCAACTTGTTTTGATAATAAAATATGCTCACGCGTTTGTGGCATTGGCCCATCAGCTGCTGAAACAACTAAAATGGCGCCATCCATCTGAGCTGCACCAGTAATCATATTTTTTACATAATCTGCATGGCCCGGGCAGTCAACGTGTGCATAATGACGCTTTATTGTTTCATATTCTACGTGCGCAGTGTTTATAGTAATACCACGAGCACGCTCTTCTGGTGCACCATCAATTTCATCATAAGCTTTAAATTCAGCAAAACCTTCTAATGATAAAGTAGCTGTAATTGCTGCTGTTAATGTAGTTTTACCATGATCAACATGACCAATTGTTCCGATATTAACATGAGGTTTTGTACGTTCAAATTTTTCACGTGCCATTATAACAATGTCCTTACAAATTAAAATTATATTATTTCATTAAGCTTTTAGCGAGAAGTGATAATTTTTAATATCTAAAATGTGCAAAAGCTTTGTTTGCTTCTGCCATTCGATGAGTTTCTTCTTTCTTTTTGATACTACTTCCAACCTCATTGAAAGCATCCATAATTTCATTAGCTAATTTCAATGACATAGTACGTCCCGCTCGAGCTTTAGAGTATTGAATAAGCCACCTTAAAGATAAATTGGTTGCCCGAAACCCACTAACTTCTATTGGAATCTGATAAGTAGATCCACCAACTCGCCGAGCTTTAACTTCAACTAAAGGACTTGTATTTTTTACAGCTTTTTCAAAAACAGTTAATGGATCTTTATTAGTTCGTTTTTGAATAATTTCAAATGCTTCGTTGACAATTTTGTGCGCTAAATTTCTTTTACCTGATTTTAAAATCCGAGCGATTAATAAACTAACCAAATAACTATTATAGGTAGGATCAGGATTAGGAAATCGCTTTTTTGCTATATTACGACGAGACATACTATAAATTTATTAAATTAATATATTTTTATTTATTAGTTTTTGGCTTTTTAACTCCATACTTTGATCGTCCTTGCGTTCTTACTTTAACACCGCCACTATCTAAAGCACCTCGAATTATATGATAACGAACACCAGGTAAATCTTTGACCCGCCCACCACGAATTAAAACAACTGAATGTTCTTGTAAATTGTGACCAATACCAGGAATATATGCTGTAACTTCAAATCCAGAAGTTAACCGGACACGAGCTACTTTTCGAATAGCAGAATTAGGTTTTTTTGGGGTTGTTGTATAAACACGCGTACAAACACCACGCCTTTGTGGACAATTAACCAATGCTGGGGATTTAGTTTTTTTTCGTACTGGTATACGGCGTGAACGAATTAATTGTTGTATTGTTGGCATATAAAAATTTTAAATTAATTTTTTTCTTTAGATTTTAAACCATATTTTTTTAAAAATCGATCTACCCTTCCCTCACTATCAATAATTTGTTGTGAACCTGTGTAAAACGGATGATTTCCTGACCAAACATCAACTTTTAATTCTGGTTTTGTTGAGCCTGTTGTGAATATTAATTGTCCATCACAAAATACTTTTGCATCAGGATACCATGTTGGATGAATATTTGGTTTTGGCATACTAATTTCTATATATTTATTAACGTTTTGAATATTGAGGTGCTTTTCGTGCTTTTTTTAAACCATATTTTTTACGCTCTTTAACTCGAGGATCTCTTGTTAAATAACCACAAGGTTTTAAAATCGATCGATATAATAACCAATTTAATTTTAACATATTTTCTTGGCAAAGCAATCGAGCTATGCCTAATTGAATAGCATTAGCTTGGCCAGTAAGACCACCACCTTTTGCTATAACAATAACATCATACTTCTCTTTCAAATCTAACTTTTTTAAGGGAGCCCATATATTGTCTAAATAAGTTGTATTATACTGTAAATACTTTTCGCCAGGAATTTTGTTAATAATAATTTTTCCATCACCTGGTGTCAAAAAAACACGCACAACAGCTTGCTTTCTTCTACCGATACCTATGTTATCTTTTTGGAAGATATATTGAAAATTTGTACTCATAAAAGGTTTTTTAAAATTAAGCAATTAAGGTTTTTGCACAATGAATAGATAATTTCAGATTTCAAAAACTGTTATAATGTATATATTCTATAATCTAAAGAATTTTTTGACAATATCTTCTTTAAATATATTATTTTTAAATTTTTTAAAAACAGTCTTCTAATTGATATAATCTTCAAGTAAATTATAATATTTTTATTTAATAATTAATTTACTTTATAATCTAAAATAAATTAATTATTTATTAAGTTTTAATTAAATGTTATTCCTAATTTTTCTTTTAAGGCTGTATAGACTTCATTGGCAGACTTTTGACCGAAATTTTTAATTTCTTGTAATTTTTCTGGTGAATATTTTAGTAGATCCGAAATCGTATTAATATTTGTACGTTTTAAACAATTATATGCACGAACTGATAATTCAAGTTCTTCAATTGGAATATTTGTATGTGTCTCTGTTGAAAGAGTTGTATTACCAATTTCCGGTTTATCAATCTCTTGCTTAAATCCATTTTCAAGTAATGACGAAAACATATTAATGACAAATTTAGAAACTTTAGAAATAGCTTCTTCTGGGCTCAGGCTACCGTTCGTCCAAATATCTAAAATTAACCGTTCCGTAATTTCATTGGATTTATCATAAACAGTTTCAATTTGAAAATCAACTTTTGTTACAGGAGTAAAACAAGCATCAATTTGTAAATAATCTATATATTTTTCATGAGACATTTGATTAGATAAACGGTACCCTTTACCAGACTCAATTCTTAACTCCATCTCTAAAATGCTAGAATTTGCTATTGTTGCAATATAATGTGTAGGATTAATAATTTTTACTTCAGGAGGTAATTGAATAGAATTTGCAGTAATAACTGCGGGTCCTTCTATTTTTAAGCGTCCATATATAATTTTAGAGGTTTCTTTTTTAAAAATAATTCCTTTTAAATTTAATAAAATTTCAAGAATATCTTCTCGAACTCCTTTTAATGTTGAAAATTCATGAGTTATTCCAGCAATACGAACAGCAGTAATTGCGCTTCCTTCTAAATCACTTAACAAAATTCGACGTAAAAAAGTACCTATTGTTACACCTTGGCTAGGCCTCAATGAATCTAATAGAAATTGACTATAACTTGCTCCCGAGTCTGTTATTTCAGATTGAAGACACTTTATACAAAGATCTGTCATATTTTCAATTTATTTAAAAGTATTAAATTTTGGAAAATTAAACTCTACGTCGTTTTGGGGGACGACATCCATTATGTGCTACGGGTGTAATATCGTGAACACCACTTATTTTTAATCCTACTCCTTTAATCGATCTAATAGCCGTTTCACGTCCTGAGCCTTGGCCTTTCACAAAAATTTCAACTTTTTTTAATCCTAAGTTAAATGCTTCTAAAGCAACTTTTTCAGCCGCCGTTTGGGCTGCAAAAGGAGTCCCTTTTCTTGCCCCTTTAAAACCTGAACTCCCAGCAGAGGCCCAAGAAAGAGTGTTACCTTTTAAATCGGTAATTGTTAAAATAGTATTATTAAATGTCGAATTGATATGAATAATCCCGGTTGGAATATTTTTTTTATCTTTTTTTGATATAGGTTTTCTTCTTTTTTGAACCATAGAAAATAAAATATAAAATTAATTTAAAATTTTTAAACCTTGATTTATTATTTTTTCTTACTTGAGACTGTTTTTTTAGAACCTCGACGAGAGCGAGCATTTGTACGTGTTCTTTGACCACGGACCGGTAAACTATTCCGATGTCGTTTACCTCGATGGCAATTTATCTCATTTAAACGTTTAATATTTAATCCATTAAAACGCCGTAAATCTCCTTCTAACTGTAATTCTAACTTTTCTAACTTTTCCCGTAATTCAATAGTCTGCTCGGTTGTTAAATCTTTGATCCGGCTATTTGGATCAATCTTGGTAGATTCAATAATACGTTTTGCAGATTTAATACCAATTCCATGAATAGATGTTAATGCATATTCAATTTTTTTTTCTCTTGGTAAGTCAACACCTATTAATCTTATCATATAATTAATTCCTTTTATTACCCTTGACGTTGTTTATGTTTAGGATTTACACAAATTACCATTACTTTTTTATGTCTTTTAATGATACGACATTTATCACACATTTTTTTTACTGAAGGACGTACTTTCATAGTAAAACTCTAATTAATATTAATACTTATTATTTTCTTTATTTTCGACAAGTCGACTCTTATAAATATTTGAAATAATAACAGCTCTAATTTCACGTGCCGTATCAAATGTAACACCTACTAAAATTAATAATGATGTTGTTCCTAAACCTTTTAAATTTGAAATATGAAAAATATTTTCAATAAGATTTGGTAACATCGAAATTATAGCTAAAATAATCGCCCCGATAAAAGTTATTCGTTTTAAGGTTTGTTCTAAATAAAAAGTAGTAGCAGCTCCAGGACGAACTTCTTTTATTATAGCAGCTTGTTTCCGTAAATCTTCTGATATATCTTTTGGATTTAGTATAAGGGTTGAATAAAAATAACTGAACGCTAAAATTAAGGTAAAATAAGCAACCCAATATAAGTATTGATATGATTCTAAAAAAAATGGAATACTTTCATTTGGTAATATTCCTGAATTTAAAATATAATTGGGTAACACTAAAACAACGGTCGTAAAAACAAGTGGCATAACTCCTGCTTGATTAACACGAAATGGAATATAAATATTTTGTGAAGGATCAGACATAAGTTTTTTACGTTGGAGCAACTGCTTTGATGTTGTTATTTTAATATTTCGAACCCCATCTTGTAAAAAAACTGTTCCATATAATGATATACAAAATAGTAAGGCTACAATAAATAACGAACTGTAATCTAAATTTTGGACAAAAAGCGTTTTAAAAAATTTTGGGATACTAGATATAATATTAGTAAAAATTAACAATGAAGGACCATTTCCTACACCATATTCGGTGATAAGCTCACTAAACCACATTACGATCATTGAGCCTGTAGTTAACCAAAGAACAATTTCAAAAGCAATTTGATAATTCCAGTTAAATAAAATATTTTTTAAAAATAAAGCAATACTACCGCTTTCAATAAAAGCAAAACCTAAACTAAGATAGCGAGTTATTTTAGTAATTTTTCTTCTTCCAGCTGCACCCTGCTCTTTTTGATATGCTTGTAAACTTGGAATTATTGTTACCAAAAATTGCATTAAAATGGAAGCATTTATATATGGAATAATATTTAATGTAAATAATCCAATCACAAATGGCTCATCACTTGAAAAAGCATTTAAAAATGGGATAGTTGAACTATTTTTTAAAAAACTTGTAGGATACTCTGGATCAATATTTGGAACAGGAATAAAATTACCTATTCGAATTAAAAATAGTAATTGTAAACTAACCAAACAACGTTTTACTAATATCTCATTTGTTTCTGGAAAACTATTAGATTTTTGCATAGTTTCAATTGAACTTAAACTATTTATTTATAAAAAAATTTTAGAGAGACAATCTTTGTGGGTTTTGGGCTACATATAGATGTTCTGTACCTTCAAAAACTTTTAAGCGTGTAAACATTTTACGCCCTAATCGTCCTTTTGGTAACATACCCTTAACGGCTTTTTCAAAAATTCTTTGTGGAATTCTATTTCTAAGAGATTGTAAAGTTTCTTGTTTTAGACCACCAGGCCTACCTGAATGACGATAATATAATTTTTGTAATTCTTTATTACCAGTTACCCGAATTTTTTTTACATTTGTAATGATAACATAATTACCCATATCAACAGATGGATAAAAATTAACTTTATTTTTACCTTGTAAAAGATTTGCTACTTCTGTAGCTAGTCTACCCAATGTTTTATCTGAAGCATCAATTAAAAACCATTCTCTATATAGATGTATATGTAAAGAAGATGGTATAAAAGTTTTGTTCATAATTTTATCTTTATTTTAAGAATACAGTTATGTTAAAGTTATACCGAATTTATTTTTTAATGCAGTATAAATTTCATTAACAGAGTTCTGGCCAAAATAGTTAATCACAGTTAATTTTTCGGGAGATTGTTCTAATAAATCTAAAATGGTATTTATATGTGCACCTTTTAAACCATTATAAATTCGATTAGATAATTGTAATTCTTTAATTGAAATGTTTTTATAGATTTCTATTGGAATATTACGTTTTTGTGAAACTTGGGACATAGTTGTTAGATTTTGTAAAGCTACTATGGTAGCACGAGCATTATTTAACAAATTATTCGAACCTAATTGTTTTGCAATTACATTTTTAATGCCAGCAACTTCTAATACTGATCTGACTGCTCCACCTGCAACAACACCAGACCCTTCAAAAGAGGGACGTAAAATTATTTCTGCTGCTCGAAATCGACCTGATATATTATGAGGTATACTCAATGATTTTGTTATTGGAACAGTTATTATATTTTTTTTACCATTATTTTTTGCTTTTTGAAATGCATTAATAACGTCAGTAGCTTTTGCTACACCAACGCCTACTTGACCATTTTCATTACCAATAACTACAATTGCCCGAAAACACAACCTTTTTCCACCTTTTGTTACTTTTGAAACGCGAGTAATTTGTACTAACCGGTCTGTTTCAGGAAATTCATTATTAGATTGTGGCGTTTTTTTTTGTTTATTATATTGTTTTAAATCAGTAGTCATAATGAATTATTAGAATTGTAATTTTAAGATTTCTTATTAAAATTGTAAACCACCAGCACGTGCACCATCGGCCAATGCTTTTATTCTACCATGATAAATATAGGGACCTCGATCAAATACAATTTGAGTAATATTTTTTTTCATACTTCGTTCGGCTAACTTTTGTCCGATTAATTCTGAAACTTGACAAGTTTTACCGTTTTGAATTTCTATTTTAATTTCTGGGTCTAAAGATGAACACGAAACTAAAGTATGAAATTTTTCGTCATCAATTATTTGTGCATAAATATTGTTATTAGACCGAAAAACCGATAATCTCGGCTTTTCTAAAGTCCCTTGAACTGAACCTCTTAACTTTTCACGTTTTCGTAAATTTTTTTTTGATAATTTCATATTTCTATTTTTTACCCGATTTACCTGCTTTTCGTTTTACAATTTCATCTTTATAAATAATACCTTTACCTTTATATGGTTCGGGTGGACGCCATGATCTTATTTGTGCAGCAAATAAACCTAAACTTTCTTTATCGCAGCCTGTTAAATTAATTGTAGTATTTTTAACAACTTCAACTGAAATTCCAGATGGTATCTCAATCTCGATTCGATGGCTATAACCCAAATTTAAAATTAACAATTTACCTTGCACATTTGCTCGGTAACCTACGCCTACTAAATTTAAAATAACTTTAAATTGTTCTGAAACACCAACAATCATATTCGAAATTAAAGTTCGGTATAAACCATGTAAGGCTCGGATAGACCGCGTATTAATAGTTCGACTAACAATTAAACTAGTTTCCGTTTGATTAATTTCTATTTCTTTTGGAATTTGAATATTTAATTCTCCAAATTTTCCTTTTACATTTACTTGCAATCCATTAGAAGTAATAATTACATTTGACGGTACTTTAATGGGTAATTTTCCAATGCGTGACATATAAATTTTTTAATTACCAAATATAACATAAAACTTCACCACCAATACCAAGCTTTTTCGCTTTTTTATTAGTCATTACACCTTGTGAAGTTGAAATAATTGCAATACCAAAATTACCTAATCTGTTAGGTAATTCTTTTGAGTTTAAATAAACTCGTAAACCAGGCTTACTAACCCGTTGAAGTTTTGAAATAACAGGTTCTTTTTCTTTTCCATAATACTTAAGCGAAACCAGCAGATACTTTTTGTGGTCTTGACTATAAAATTCAAAGTTTTCAATAAAACCTTCTTCTTTAAGAATTAAAATAATTGCCAAAGACATTTTAGTACTAGGAATTTGAACAATTTGATGTTTAACGAGATTAGCATTTCTTATTCGAGTTAACATATCAGCAATTGTATCTGTTGTCACAAATTTCTCCTTATTTATTATATATTTACTTGCTAAAGGGAAAACCTAATTCTTTTAGAAGAGCCTGGCCTTCTAATCTATTTTTTGCTGTTGTAACAATAGTTATATCAAATCCTCTAATTTGATCTACATCTTCATAATTAATTTCAGGAAAAATTAATTGCTCTTTTAATCCAATAGTAAGATTACCTTCTCGATCAAAAGATTTAGATGAAAGCCCTGAAAAATCACGAATTTGAGGTAAAGTTATATTAATTAATTTATCAAGAAATGCATACATTCGTTCACCCCGTAATGTAACTGAAATTCCAAGTTCCATATCTTGGCGAATTTTAAAACCAGCAATTGCTTTTTTAGATTTTGTCAATATAGGTTTTTGGCCCGTAATTAATGTAAATTCTGCAATATTTTTTTTCAAAATATTATTATTTTGTGCAGATAAACCTAAACCACGGTTAACTTTAATTTTTGTCAGTTTAGGAAGTTGATGCGTATTATTATAATTAAGGGTTTTAATTAAAGACGGTATAACTTTTTCTTTATATAAAATTTTAAGTCTTTGACTCATACAGAAATTCGTCTAATTTTTTATAATTTTTACATTGGAATGATGTATCGGAGCTTCAAATTTTTTAATTTCACCTATCGCACCTTGTTTATTTGGTTTAACATGTTTAAATTTAAAATTTATACCTTTTACTAAGATTTTTCCTGTATTAGGATATAGTCCGATAATTTCCCCTATTTTATCTTTATCAAACCCTGTAATCACTTTAATAGTATTTCCAAGCCTTAAACTTTTTTTTAATGATTTTTTCATTTATAAAACCTCGGGAGCTAATGAAACAATTTTTGAGAAATTTTTATCCCGAATTTCACGCGCAACCGGGCCAAAAACACGTGTTCCTCGTGGGTTTTTATCTAAATTAACAATAACCGCAGCATTATCATCAAATCTAATAAACATACCATCATTACGACGAATTGTATGTCTTGTACGAACAATAATGGCACGCACAATATCAGAACGTTTAATAGGCATATTTGGAATTGATTCTTTTACAACAGCAATTATTGTATCACCAATTTTTGCATATTTTCTATTTCCACCTAATACACGAATACACATAATTTTTCGTGCCCCAGTATTATCGGCTACAGTTAGTATAGTTTGAGGATAGATCATAAAGTTTTACCTTAATCAAATTACTAGAAAATAACTATTTACGCGGATTTTAAAATAATTTTTTTTAATATCCAGCGTTTTCTTCGACTTAATGGTCTACATTCTTGAACTAAAATTTGGTCACCAATATTTGCTTCTCCGTTTTCATCATGAACCAAATATTTTTTTGTTTTAACCATTATTTTTGCATAAATAGGATGTGAGTATCGACTTTCAACATTTATTACAACAGTTTTCTGCATTGCATTACTAATAACAACACCTACTTTTTCTTTTACTGGCATTAATTATCCTTTTTTCTTAAATTTTCCAAAAATCTATTAATCATATTTTTTTCTAAAAAATTTGTTTCTAAAAAATATGATGTAATCATTCTTTCAAATAGGTTATCATTTAAAAGTGGTATACTACAAATTATTATTGGCAAATAATATGAAAACTTCCGTAATGTCTTATTATCTACAAATGAAAAAGAACTAGAGAATTTTTTAGTTTCTAATAAACTACCTCTGAAATTAACTCTTTCTCGTTTTGACTCCGTAATTTCATGTGATTTAAAAGCCTGGCGTGTTGCTTTTTTAAAACGTAAATCAAATAACTTTTTACTTAATCCAATAATTTCTCCCTCGAATTTATTTGGCGGGTCAGATAATTTTATCATTTAATTGATCTCTTCTTTCGTAATAAATTTTGTTTTTATTGGCAACTTATAAGATGCTAACTTCATAGCTGCTTGCGCAACTTCTTTTGAAATACCACTTATTTCAAATAAAACAGTTCCTGGTTTTACAACAGCCACCCAATAATCTACGGAACCTTTACCAGAACCCATTCTGGATTCAGCAGCTCGGGCCGTTACCGATTTATCAGGAAAAATTTTAATCCATAATTTCCCTCCACGTTTAGTATAACGTGTAATTGTACGCCGTGTAGCTTCAATTTGGCGTGACGTAATCCAAGTTGGCTCTAAAGCTTGTAAACCATAATCACCAAAAGTAATCGTATTACCCCGCGTTGCCTTTCCACGCATTCGACCACGATGAAATTTTCTATACTTTGTTCTTTTTGGACTTAACATACGAAATTAGAGAGTTACTATATAATTTTTTTTTAAAATAAAATCGACTGGTAAGGATAAAAAATCATTTTTCCTTCTATTAGAGCAAAAACTTTATTTAGTAATTTTTTTAAATATTATTCAATAAGTTAGGTAATTAAAATTTTTCTAAATATTAAGGTGCTAACCAAACTTTAACACCTAAAATCCCAAAAATAGTATTTGCTTCTTTGAGTGAATAATCCAACTTGACTTTTAATGTATGCAAAGGAACTCGATTTTCTCTAAACCATTCGCTTCGAGCAATTTCAGCACCATTTAAACGACCAGAAACTTGAATTTTGATACCATTGACCGTAGCATTATTTTCGACTCTTTGCATTACATTTCTAATTGCGGGCCGAAAGGGTGTTCGATTTTCTAATTCTTTAACAATCGAATTAGCAAGTAAAGCTGCACTAGTTTCTTCAATAACTTCAATAATATTAATTCTAATTTGGGTATTACTTGGTAGAATTTTTCTAAGATTTATAGATAAGGTTTTTATTCCAATACCTGTTTGTCCAACTAAAAGTCCTGGCTTATTTGTTTCTAAATTTAATTCAATATGATCTCCCTGACTATTCCGATTAATTAGAATATTCGAAATACCGGCGGTTTTTGTTAAAGGATGAAGAAAAGTTCTAATTTTATCATCCTCTTGTAATACAAGTGCATATTGATTCAATTTACTAAACCATGATGACTTGTGGTTTTGTGTTATTCCTAATCTAAATCCTAATGGATGTGTTTTTTGACCCATAAAAATACCTTTTTTACATAAAATTTATATTATTGTTTAGAAACATTTGATTTAACAACAACAGTTATATGACATGTTGGTTTTAAAATTTTATTTGCTCGACCTTGTGCACGTGCTCGCATTCGCTTTAATTTAGGCCCTTCGTTTACAAAAGCAATATCGACAAATAAATTTTTCTTATCTAAATTATAGTTTGTTTCAGCATTAGCAGCAGCCGAATGAACAACTTGCCATATAGGTGCACAAGCACGATAAGGAAGAAATTCTAATATCATTAATGCTTCTTGATATGACCGACCACGAATTTGATTTAAAACTCTTCGTACTTTATGTGGTGACATTCGAATATATTTAGCGACAGCTTTTGCTGATTGAATTTCAGACATAAAATTTTTCCTTAACGTTTTGCTTTTCTATCTGTTTTAATATGAGATCTGAATGTTCTAGTGGATACAAATTCGCCTAATTTATGGCCTACTAATTGATCTGAAATAAAAATAGGTATATGTTGCTTTCCATTATAAACAGCAATAGTATGACCTACCATACTTGGTAATATAGTTGAGCTTCGAGACCATGTCTCAATTATATCTTTTTTACCTATTTTATTTATTTCATCAATTTTTTTTAATAAATGGTAAGCTACAAAAGGTCCTTTTTTTAATGATCTTGACATTTTAATAATTATAGTTTTAATAGATTAATAACGAATAATATAAGCATTACTCATTTTTTTATTTCGCCTTGTCTTTATTCCTAAGGCTGGTTTACCCCACGGTGTGTAAGGACAAGTACGACCAATAGGAGCTCGGCCCTCACCTCCTCCATGCGGATGATCACAAGGATTCATAACCGAACCGCGAACTGTTGGTCGTTTACCTAGCCAACGTGTACGACCAGCTTTACCACTTTGTACTAGAAATGCATCGTTATTACTAATTTCTCCGATTGTAGCAAAACATTCTTTTCGAACTAAACGAATTTCTTTTGAAGGTAAGCGTAGAGTAACATAATTTCCTTCCTTTGCTAAAATTTTAGCAGAAGTTCCAGCAGCTCTTACAATTTGCCCCCCTTTATTTGGAATAAATTCAATATTATGTACCGAAGTTCCTAATGGTATTTTATTTAAAGGTAAAGCATTTCCTATTTTAAGAGGTGCTTCAAAACCAGAGCATATCATATCCCCAACGGCTAAATTATTTGGGTGTAAAATATATCTTTTTTCTCCATCATTATAATTAACTAAAGCAATACGTGCATTTCGATTAGGGTCATATTCGATTGAGATAACTTTAGCTTCAATTTTATGTTTATTACGGCGGAAATCTAATAACCGATAACGTCTTTTATGTCCACCTCCACGGTGTCTAATCGTAATAATACCTCGATTATTACGTCCTTTATTTCGGTGATTTTTTCGAATTAAACTCTTTTCTGGCTTATTTTTTGTAATTTCATCAAAAGAAGAAAGAGCTCGGTTTCTCGTTCCCGGTGTATATGCCTTATAAAGCCGAATACTCATAAATTTAGTTTTTTAAATAATTTTAATTCTCGGCAAATAAACTTATCCGATTTCCTTGTGCGAGTGTAACTATTACTTTCTTATATTGTGATTTAGCGCCTAAATATTTACCCACTCGTCTTTTTTTCTTTGGCAATTTACACGTATTAACTTTGATTACTTTAACATCAAACAAAAATTCAATAGTTGTTTTAAGTGTATTCTTGTCCGCTTTAAGATCAACAATAAAACTGTATTTATTATTTTCTAAAAATTGAGTTGTTTTTTCTGTAAGAATAGGATATTTTATACGGTCAATTGTAGTCGAATTATATAAAAATTTAGTCATGATAAAGCTCCTTCATATTACTCAGTGCAGATGTAGTTAATAAAATTTGCTTCGCTTTTAATAAACTTAAAGTATTTAAATTTGAAACTAGAATTAATTCAACATTTTTTAAATTTCTTACTGCTAATAATAAAGAAGGTGTTTTATCTGAAACCACTAATAATAATTTTTCATTAATTGAAATACCCGAATTTTTACAAAAATTTTTAAATGCTTTAGTAGTAGAAATTGTAAGAATTTCGTCTAATTTATTTATAATAAAAGTGCTTTTACGTTTATTATAAAGTAATGTTTGTAAAGATAATTTTCGTTCTTTTTGATTTAATTTACAATTAATTTTTTTAGGTTTTGGACCAAAAATAACCCCACCACCTTTCCACAAAGGTGACCGACTAGAACCAGCTCTCGCACGGCCTGTCCCTTTTTGACCCCAAGGTTTACGACCTCCTCCTCGTACTTCACTTCTTGTTTTTGTTGATGCAAGATGATAATGCTGGTGAATTTGATGGCGTAAAATATCTTTATGAATTAAATAATTACCATTTTTCTCAAGAACATTAAGATTTAATTTTTCCTCTATTTGCAAGCCATCTGGAGTTGTATATGTTACCAATTTTTTAATAGCCATAATTTTATCTATTATCCGATAAAGTCTATAAATAACATTATATTTAAAGTATATAGAATTAACTTTACTTATTTTGAAAACTAATTTTATTATTAAAAAGAATTCATAAGTAATCTAATAATCAATTATTTAGAAGCGGTAATACTTAATAAATTTCCAGGCTTACCCGGTAAAGAACCTTTAACTACTAGAATGTTTTTGCCTATATCAACTTGCACGATTTTTGATTTTTTAACCGTAACATTTTTATTTCCTAATTGACCAGACATTTTTTTACCTGGCAATACTCTACCAGGGCTTGTTCCCATACCAATCGAGCCCGGTGCCCGATGATTTTTGGAACCATGAGTCATAGGACCTCGTGAAAAATTATACCGCTTCTGTAAGCCAGAGAATCCTTTACCTGAACTTTTACCTCGAACATGAATCGATTGCCCCGAGGAAAATAAATCTGCGGTTAATTGTTGACCTACTTTAAAATCCTTAACATTATTTACACGAAATTCTTTAAGATATTTTAATGGTTGAATATATGATTTTTGTAAATGTCCTAATTCCGGTTGTGTCAAGGATTTAATTTTTACATTACCGTAACCAATTTGAATAGCCGTATATCCATCTCGCACTACTGTTTTAATTTGTGTTACCGTACATGGACCAACTTTTACAATGGTAACGGGGATAATGTTTCCAGATTCATCAAAAATTTGAGTCATGCCAATTTTATTTCCTAAGAGCCCAATAGACACAATAGATTCTCCAATTATTTATATATATATATGTATTGAAAATAACACATTTAATAAATTTAAAAATCAATTTATTAATTTGGATAAAGTAAATAACACAATTAATATTGTGAAATTATCTATTAAACTTTAGATTATTTTAAAATAACTGTCTACACACTGCCATAATGAAGTGTTATAATAAAAACAATCAAGCTTACTTTAACAATTTTCAGGAGTCTTATATTTGGTAAAAAAATTTAAAATAATAATATATGAAATCTTGTTTATTATTTTATTAAAAAAAAATATTTTATGATAGGAAAAGTTGCTGGTATAGATTTAGGAACAACAAATTCTGTAATTTCCGTCTTTGAAGCGGGTAAACCCATTGTGGTACCAAACGAATATGGTACTCGTACTACAGCCTCAATTGTAGCATATACAAAAAAACAAGAGTTAATTGTTGGTCAACTAGCAAAACGTCAAAATGTAATGAATCCTGAAAGTACCTTTTTCTCTGTAAAAAGGTTTATTGGTCGTAAAGCAACGGAAGTTGCCGAAGAATTAAAACAATTACCATACCAAATTGCTGAAGATGAAAAAGGAAATATTAAACTAAAATGCCCTAACTTTAATACAGAATTTAGCCCTGAAGAAATTTCGGCCCAAATATTACGAAAACTAGTTGATGATGCTAGTACTTACATGAAACAACCTATTAAAGAAGCTGTTATTACTGTTCCTGCTTATTTTAATGACTCTCAGCGACAAGCGACAAAGGATGCTGGTAAAATTGCAGGTTTAGATGTTTTACGAATTATTAATGAACCTACAGCTGCCTCATTAGCTTATGGACTAGATAAAAATGTAAACCAAACAATTTTAGTTTTTGATTTAGGCGGTGGAACATTTGATGTATCAATTCTGGAAGTAGGTGATGGTGTATTTGAAGTTTTATCTACATCAGGTGATACAAGTTTAGGAGGAGATGATTTTGATAAAGTTATTGTGAATTGGGTAATTGATGATTTTAAAGAAAAAGAAAAAATAAATCTAGCATCAGATCTTCAAGCACTACAAAGAATAAATGAAGCTTGTGAAAAAGCAAAAATTGAACTGTCTAATGCATTAGAAACTGTTATTAGTTTACCATTTATTACAGCAGATGAAAGTGGTCCAAAACATATTCATACTGTTTTAACACAAACAAAATTTGAAGAATTAGCTAGTGACTTAATTTCTCGTTGTAGAATACCTGTCGAAAATGCACTTAATGATGCCGGATTAAAAAAAGAGCAACTTAATGAAATTGTTTTAGTTGGAGGTTCAACAAGAATTGTAGCAATCCAAAAATTAGTAAAAGAAATAACTAATAAAAAAATAAACCAATCGATTAATCCAGATGAAGTTGTTGCAATTGGTGCTGCAATTCAAGGCGGTATTCTTGCTGGAGAAGTAAGGGATGTTTTATTACTTGATGTAACTCCATTATCGTTAGGATTAGAAACATTAGGTGGAATAATGACAAAAGTTATTGCTCGAAACACTACAATTCCGGTTAAAAAATCAGAAATGTTTTCAACGGCAACAGATAACCAAACAAATGTTGAAATTCATGTCTTACAAGGAGAGCGAGAACTAGCCTCTAACAATAAAAGTTTAGGACGATTTCGTCTAGATGGTATTCCACCTGCTCAACGCTCAGTCCCACAGATTAGAGTTACTTTTAATATTGATGGTGATGGAATTCTATCAGTAAAAGCAAAGGAAACAACAACAAACACGCAACAATCAATTACAATTCAAGGTGCTTCTACTTTAGATAAAGATGAAGTAGAAAAAATGTTATCTCAAGCAGAAGCATTTGCCCAAGTAGATAAAGAAAAACGTAAAAAAATTGAACTTCAAAATCAAGCAGAACTAATGTGCTATGATATAGAAATGTTGATTGAACGTTATACTTTAACTCCAGAAATTAAAGAACGGGCCCCAAAAATTATTGAGAAAATACGTTCTGCAATTGCTGCTAATAATTTTGATAGTTTAGCCAAAAAACTACAAGATTTGGAAGCTGTAAAAGCACAAATTACAACAATTCTATATACAAAAAATGACACTAACAAATAATAATTTTAATATGTTCGTAACTAATTAATTTTATTTATTTTTTTTTATTTATCCAACAGAATCTATTATTGTTCAATCAAGCCATCTGAGTTTTTGGCTTGATCAACAATAATACATTCGGTTGTCAAAATCATACTTGCAATTGAAGTTGCATTCTGTAAAGCTGACCGAGTAACTTTAGCAGGATCCACAATACCAAATTTGTACATATTACCAAATTTATTTTTTGCTGCATTATAACCTATTTCAAAATCTTGTTGTTGAACTTCATCTAGAATAACAGCACCATTTACTCCTGCGTTTTCTGCAATTCTTCTTAAAGGAGCCACGATAGAACGTGAAATAATTAAAGCACCAACTAGCTCATCTTCTTTTAAATTATTTTTTGCCCAAGTTGCTAACACCTGAGAAAAATGGGTAAATGTAGCCCCTCCTCCAGGAACGATTCCTTCTTCAACAGCAGCTCGAGTTGCATTTATCGCATCTTCTAGACGTAATTTTTTATCCTTCATTTCTGTTTCAGTTATAGCGCCAACTTTAATTATAGCAATTCCTCCAGAAAGCTTAGCAATCCGATCTTGTAATTTTTCTTTTTCGTAACTTGTATCTACTATATTTACTTGTTTTCTTAACTGTTCACATCTTATACTAATAGCTTTTTCCGTGCCTTCAGCTATAATTGTTGTTGTATCTTTATTTATTACAATACGTCTAGCCTGTCCTAATAAAGGTAACTGTATATTGTCTAAAGTGAAACCTGCATCTTGTGTAATAACTGTACCACCTGTTAAGATCGCAATATCTTCTAGAATTGATTTTCTTAATTCTCCAAACCCTGGTGATCGAATTGCAACAACATTTATTATTCCACGTAATTTATTCAATATTAAAGTTGCTAATGCTTCTTTTTCAACATCTTCTGCTATGATTAGTAATGGACGTTTTGTTTTCGTTACTTGTTCTAAAATGGGTAATAAATCTTGTTGAACTAATGTAATTCGTTTATCCGTTAACAAAATAAATGGGTTATCATAAGAAACCTCCATTTTTTCTGTATCGGTTATAAAATAAGGTGAAATAAATCCTTTTTCAAGTTTCATTCCTTCCGTAATTTCTAATTCTGTCGAAATACCTTTTCCTTCTTCTAATGAAATAATACCTTCCTTTCCAACTTTATTTAGCGCATCCGCGATTAAATTCCCAATGATATTATCATTTCCAGCTGAAATAGAAGCTACTTGCTGAATTGATTCAATATCTTCAACCGGTTGAGCAAATTCATTAATTTGTGTAACTAAATACTGTGTTGCCTTTTCAATACCTAATTTAATTGAAATAGGATTTGCTCCTGCCGCTACGTTTTTTAAACCTTCTTTAACGATTGCATAAGCTAATACAGTAGCGGTTGTTGTTCCATCACCTGCTACATCATTTGTTTTAGAAGCTGCTTGTCTAATTAAAGATACACCGGTATTTTCGATATGATCTTCTAAAATAATTTCTTTTGCTATAGTTACACCATCATTTACAATTTGTGGTGAACCATATTGTTTCTCTAAAACAACATTTCTTCCTTTTGGTCCTAATGTAACAGAAACAGCTTCAACCATTATTCCCATACCTCGTTCTAAAGCACGTCTTGCATTATCTTGATATAAGATTTTTTTTGCCATAATTTATTTTAAGATTTTTCAGGTTCTAGATTAAACTATATAAAAATTTTTATATTTATACATCAGTACATTTTTACAATTTTGCTATCAATATTTAATAGAAAACTTAAAAAAATTTCTAAGTAGAATACTTGAGTAAATAATAGTATTTCAAGTCAAATAATTTATTTTATAAAAAAATGGTAATTTTTTTATAAAACCTTTACGAATGGGTAGTCTTAATATTATCATTATACTTGATAATATAGTTTGGGCTTGTAGCTCAGTGGACTAGAGCACGTGGCTACGAACTACGGTGTCAGGGGTTCGAATCCCTTCTTGCCCAATCTTACTAGATCAAAAATACAAAAATTAAACATTTAGTTCCAACAAGTTCTTATGGGGTGTCGCCAAGCGGTAAGGCTGTGGACTTTGACTCCGCCATGCGCAGGTTCGAATCCTGCCACCCCAGTTAACCTAAGCAAAACTGAAAAATTTCCCATAATTTTATTTAATTATTGTATAATAATACTTATTATATCGTATAAGAGTTAGAATAATTTTATTTAACTTGAAGATTAAAATTTATTAGGATAAATACTATGATGCCCACAATACAATTTATAAAAGGATTAAATGAAAAAGTTTTACCTGATGTTAGATTAACACGCTCACGCGATGGAAGTACAGGGACAGCAACATTTCGGTTTAAAAACCCTAATATTTTAGATAAAAGCACTGCAAAGGAAGGTGAAATTACAGGAATGTATTTAATAGATAAAGAAGGAACCCTTCAAACCCAAGACGTCAATGCTCTATTTGTAAATGGAAAACCTGAAGCAATAGAGTCAGTTTATATTATGAAAAGTCCAGAAGCATGGGACCGTTTTATGCGATTCATGGAACGGTATAGTGAAAGTCATGGTTTAGCCTTTACCAAGGCAAATTAAATTGAAAAATAGATTATAAATAAATATGCGTGTACCATTAAGTTGGATAAATGAATTAGTTAATATTGAAAATATTAACCTTGAAGAATTAATCGAAAAATTAACATTAGGAGGATTTGAAATTGAAGAAATTGAGTATTTAACAATTTTAAATCAGAAAGAAATAGTTTTAGAAATTTCTACGACTGCAAATCGTGCGGATACATTATCCATTATTGGAATTGCTAAAGAAATTGCTGCCTTATTCAATCTTCCATTAAAACCTTCATTATATTTAAATTCTGATTTAAAACTTGAACAAGATATAAAAAAGGCAGTTATTACAAAATTAAAATCTGAAATATATTCTTCTTTTATAACTGTTATAGTTGACAATATTAAAATTACAGATTCCCCAAAATGGATTAAACAAAAATTATTGAGTTCTGGAATTACTCCATTAAACAATCTTTTAGATTTTCAAAATTATATTTTATTAGAAACCGGTTATCCATTTGAATTTTATGATTTAGAAAAAATTCGAACTAAAAATAAGAAATTTTCTTTAAAACTAATATCAGCGACAAAGGGTGAAAAGTTAACTGCGGCTAATAATTTGACTTATGAATTAAACGAAAATATTTATACTCTTAAAAATAATAATCAAGTATTAAGCGTTGGAGGTTTAATTTCTAATTTAAATTATCACTATACAACAAATAGTCGATCAATATTAATTGAAGCAGCAGTTTTTAATTCAAAAAAAATACGAGAGACTACACGCACACTTGGATTAAGAACAGAACGTTCAATAAAATATGAAAAAGGCTTAACAAATAATGATATTATTAAATCAGTTTGCCGTTTACTTTCACTCTTAAAGTTCTATAACAATTCTTTAACTTATAAATTACATACGGTAGCTCATAATTCATATGAAAATAGCCCAAGCATTAGCTTAAAATATACTAATATATTAGAAATTCTAGGAATAACAAAAAAAAATTTAAAACAATTAACGATCAGTCAAATTTCTAATTATTTAAACCGTTTAAATTTTTCAACAGAGTTTGATAGTAAAAAAATTATCTGGCAAGTTAAAATCCCAAGTTCTCGAATATCTGATATTAGCCATGAAATTGATTTAATTGAAGAAATCGGTAGATTACATGGGTTTAATAATTTTGATATTAATTTACCAAAAATTAAAAAGATTGGCACTGAAGACTTTAGCTATCAGAGTCGTAAAAAAGTTAATACATGTTTTCTAAATGAAGGATTGAATGAATTATTTCAATACTCATTAATTAAAGAACAAGAAGCGAATGTAATTAAATTAGTAAACCCTTTATTATCTGAATATTTAGAATTACGTCAAACATTATTAAAAAATTTATTACAAACTTCAAGCAAAAATTTGAAACAAGGAAATTTACCTTTGCAAGGGTTTGAATATGGACATGTTTTTTTTGACTCACAATCTTTTAAATATATTGAAAAAGAATATATTTCTGGGCTATTTGGTGCAACCGAAATAAAACGTAATTGGTCGAATAGAGCAACCCGATTATCCTGGTTTGAAGGAAAAGGAAAAATCGAAAATGTTTTTGATAATTTAAACTTAATTGTTCATTGGAAAAATTCAAGTTCTTTAACTTATAGTAAAATCTTGCATCCATATAGAACCGCTGAAATTTCATTTCTAAATGGATTATCAATAGGAGTTTTTGGTCAAATAAACCCTATTATGGCAAAACATTTAAATTTACCATTTGATATTTATTTATTTGAATTCAATTTTGAAGTTTTAAAAAATCAATTAAAACAGAATAAATTATCTATTTATCAACATTATTCATTCTATCCAAGAATAATAAAAGATTTATCTTTTATTATTGAAAAAAATATTAACTTCGAAACCATTAAAAAACTTATATATGCTAATGGGACTAAAATATTATCAAATATTGAGCTTTTAGACGAATATAAAGGGAAAAATATCCCGGACAATAGTATAAGTTTATGTATTAAATTAACTTTTCAGTCTTATCAAGAAACTTTAATAACAACTGAGATCGAAAAAATTATGAAAAGTATAGAATTGGTTTTACAAAAAGAATTTAGCGTGACTAGTCGAAGTTAAAATTTTTAGAATAATTCTGTAAATTTTTATAGAATTATCCCCCACCTACAATATTAATAATTTCTATTTTATCATTATACTGAATAATAGTTTTTTTCCAATTTTTTTTTGGATAAATAAAATTATTATACTCAACGATGAATAAAGCCGAACTATAGCCAAAATATAAAAGCAATTCAAAAATTGTTAACTTTGTTTGTGAATAATATCTTTGACCATTAAAAAAAAAAGTTTGTTTTTGAATCATTATAAAATTTTTAAAAAATAAGCTAGACTTAAAATAATTAAACCTGTTACTATCAATACATAAGTTTTGGCGGGCGTAGCCAAGTGGTTAAGGCAGTGGGTTGTGATCCCGCCATTCGCCGGTTCAAGTCCGGTCGCTCGCCCTAATAAAACTCCTTATAAAAATTTAATTTTAAACTTTAATAAAGATTATTTATGTCACGTTATCGAGGTCCAAAATTAAAAATTATCCGTCGATTAGGAAATTTACCCGGTTTAACAGCAAAAAATGCTACACTTAAAAAATCTGATTCGGACACGAATAAAAAAAAGAAAGAGTATACAATTCGTTTAGAAGAAAAACAAAAATTAAAATTTAATTATGGCTTAACTGAAAAACAATTATTTAGTTATATCAAAGAAGCTAGACGGCGCTCAGGGGTTACTGGATTAAACTTATTACAACTTTTAGAAATGAGGTTGGATAGTATTTGTTTTGCATTTGGTTTTGCACCTACAATAGGTAGTGCTAGACAATTAATAAATCACGGACATGTAAGGGTGAATAATTCGGCAATTGATATCCCAAGTTTCCAATGTCGAATAAATGATACTATTTCTTTAAGTTCTAAGATCAAATCAAAAGTTATAGAAAATAACATCTCCCAAGAAATACCCAACCATTTAAATTTTGATAAGTCTAAATTTGAAGGACAAATTACAGATTATTGTCAAAGAGAAGATATCTTGTTAAATCTAAATGAATTATTGGTTATTGAATATTATTCTCGTCGTTAAAAAAAATATTATTTTAGCTTTAAAACTAAAATAATTTTTTTTTAATTTACTTAATTAAAACATATTTTTACCGTTATTTTTTAATATTTATATAATCTACTTAAAAATAATTATATTTTCTTATTTTAATGAAGCTTTTCCACCAGCTTCTTCAATTTGTTTTTTTGCTGCTTCGGCAGCATCTTTCCCTAAACTTTCTTGAATTACTTTTGGAGCAGATTCTACTAATTGTTTAGCTTCTTTTAATCCTAAAGCTGTTAAAGTACGAACAACTTTTAAAATAGCAATTTTTTTATCAGCAGGAACTTCATCTAACATTAAATTAAATTCTGTTTTTTCTTCAACTTCTTCAATAGCAGCTGAATTAGCTGCATTTCCCATAACCATCATACCGCTAGGTGCAGCTGAAGCATCAATTCCAAATGTTTCTTCTATTTTTCCGACTAATTCTGATGCTTCTAATAGTGTTAAAGTTTTTAATTGTTCTACAATTTCATCAATTTTTGACATAGTTTTTTTTATAAAAAAATAGGTTTGTTAAATTTATTTTATAGTTTTGAGGAGATAAGAAATTTTTTAATGGTTCCCATTTATTTTTACAGTTTATAACGGAAGGTTATAATTTAAATATTTGGATCTGAAACACCTTCTTTTTTTTCTATGTAATCAGGTATAGTACTCAAATCTAATTTAATAGACGGACCCATAGTATTACAAAGAAATAAGCTTTTAAAAAATTTCCCTTTAACGCCAGAAGGCCGATTTTGTTCAATTGATTTATATAAAGCTACAAGATTTTCGGTAAGTTCATTTTCTGTAAAATTAACTTTTCCAAAGTTAATATGTACAATACCTGTTTTATCAGCCTTATATTCAAATTTGCCTTTCTTAAATTCAAAAACAGTCTCTTTTAAATTTGTTGTAACTGTCCCAGATTTTGGTGATGGCATTAAACCTTTGGGCCCCAGTACACGACCAAGTTTTGCTAATTTAGGCATCATTTCGGGAGTCGAAATAAGTAAATCAAAATTAATATTTCCTTGGCTGATTTCCTGAATTAAGTCTTCACTGCCTACAATATCTGCACCTAATAGCTTGGCTTCATCAACATTCTCACTAATAGTTAATACAGCTATTTTAATAGTTTTTCCCGTACCATTTGGTAAAGTAACAGTTGCTCTTAGCTGCTGGTCTGAATACTTAGGGTCAATATTTAAGTTTGCATGTAATTCAACTGTTTCAGTAAATTTGACCGTTGCTGTGTCTTTTAAAATTTTAATAGCTTCATTTAAATCTGAATAAAGAATTTTTTTAACTTTTTGAAGATTATTTTTTTGCCTATGGGATACTTTTCGCATAGAATTTTTCCTAACTTAATATATTAAAGATATAATTGGGTTCAAAATAATGGTATAAAAATTTTATTTAATAAATAATGAAAAGATTAAAAAAAATAATTATATCAAATTTTGTAGGCTAATCTTTTATTGAAATACCCATATTTTTTGCAGTACCTTCAATAATCCGAATAGCACTAGTTATTTTGTTAGTATTTAAATCGGGTAATTTTATATTTGCTATTTCTTCTAATTGAGACTTACTAATAGAACCAACATTTATTTTATTAGGCGTTGATGAACCTTTTTTAATCTGTGCAGCTTTTGCTAATAAAACCGAAGCCGGTGGAGTTTTAAGAATAAAGGTATAACTACGATCTTCAAATACGGAAATTTCTACTGGAATAATTAAACCACCTTTATCTGCAGTCTTTGCATTATATTCCTTACAAAATGCTGTAATATTAACTCCATGTTGACCTAAAGCTGGCCCGACTGGTGGTGCTGGAGTAGCTTTTCCAGCTGGTAAAGCAAGCTTAATTAATGCTGTAATTTTTTTTGCCATCTAAAATTATTTTTTAATTCTATAACTTAATAATAACGATAAACCCCTTATAAAAGGGAAACGCGCCCTGAAGGACTTGAACCCTCGACATCTAATTTTGGAGACTAGCGTTCTACCAACTGAACTAAAGGCGCAATACATCAACTATAATGGTAAATAATCAAAAAATGCAATAATTTAATATTTTCTAGATAATATTATAAATATTTATGCGGAAATTTAAAATTAATCCAGATAAAAGTAAAGAATATTTACCATACAATTTATTAGCAGAAAAAATTGTATTAAGTAATTTATTAATAAATTCGGAAGCGATTGAAGTTACATTAAAAATTTTAGATACCGAAGCATTCTATTTAAAAAGCCATCAAGAAATTTATAAAGCTATTAAATCTTTATATCAAAGCCAGATTTCAGTAGATCTTATTACATTAACAAGTTTTTTACAAGATAATGGATTGCTTGAAAAAATAGGCGGTATTTCATTGCTTGTTGAATTAATGAATCAAGTACCTAATTTTAGCAATTTAGAAGATTATATAGGATTAATTCAAGACAAATTTTTAAGACGTAAATTAATAAAATTCGGTTATCAAACTATAAATTCTGCCTATGTTACGAATATACCATTAGAAAATATTTTAACTGAATTAGAAATAAAATTATTTTATTTGATCAAAAAAGTTAAAACTGATTTAAATATTAAAAACACGTCTGAATTATTTACAAATATTTTTTTTGAACTAAAACAAAAATCTTTAAAATCAACAGTACCTGGTGTTGAATCTGGGTTTTATGAATTAGATGCGTTAACTCAAGGTTTTCAAAAATCAGATTTAATCATTGTTGCTGGCCGACCATCCATGGGAAAAACTGCTTTTTGTTTGAATATTGTAACTAAAATTGTAAAAAAAAACCAGCTACCAGTTTTATTTTGTAGTTTAGAAATGTCAAAAGAGCAATTATTATATAGATTATTATCCACAGAAACAAAAATAAGTAATAGACGATTAAGAACAGGAAGTCTTAATAAATGCGATTGGAAAAAGTTAGCCCAAACTATTAAAATTTGGGCTTCTTTACCTTTATTTTTAGACGATACCCCAAATTTATCCGTTATAGATATCCGTTCAAAAATAAAACAAATTATCTTAGAACAAGAAAATATTGGTTTAGTTGTAATAGATTATTTACAATTAATGCAAAATTCTAGATATAAAATGGAAAATCGAGTCCAAGAACTATCGCAAATTACAAGAACTTTAAAAACAATAGCAAGAGAATTTAATGTTCCAATAATAGTCCTTTCACAATTAAGTAGAAGTGTAGAAAATAGAATTAATAAACGACCTATTTTATCGGATTTACGTGAAAGCGGGTCTATTGAACAAGATGCTGATTTAGTGTTAATGTTATATCGCGATAACTATTATAATAACCAACCTGCTGAACCCAATCTAGCAGAGTTAATTATAGCAAAACATAGAAATGGACCTACAGGTAAAATTCGACTTAACTTTGATCCAAGATGGACGCAATTTTCTAATTATATATTCGAATAACATAAATGCCCAGAACCAGATTCGAACTGGTGACACGAGGATCTTCAATCCACTGCTCTACCAACTGAGCTATCCAGGCTTTTTTCTATCTTGTACTACTAAATATTATAACAAATTTAAATTAGACTAACAATAGTTATTTAACTCTTGCCTAATCCCTAAAAATTAATTACACTATAGTGCGGGTATAGTATTTTATATAATTCTTAATAAAATTTAAAATGTCAGAATCAAATAAAAGATAGCAGCATAAAATTTCATTAATAAGTTAGTATAAAAACTATACTCATTTCTAAAAAAATTTTAATAAAAAGCTTTTATTTTTAGAATTGGATTAATTTTTCTATAGCTTTCAAAAGTAAAAAATAACTGACCAATAAATTTATATTAATACTAGGCTTGACAAAACTAATTTATATAAGATAATATAAGTTTGATTTTAAGATAAGTCTGTTAAATTTTATCTTAAAAATATAAATGCCCCCATCGTCTAGAGGCTCAGGACATCTCCCTTTCACGGAGGGAACAGGGATTCGAATTCCCTTGGGGGTAAATAAGCTAATTAAATACTATTAATAACAATATATATATTATTAAATCTATATTTTATAAAATATATAAAATTTAGTGTTAAAAAATGGTATTATTATAAAAAAATGATACTATTATCCTATAATAATTAAAGAGAAAGGTAACTGTAATGGATATAATAACTTTCTTTGCTGTATTCTTATTGATTTGTTACTCGATCATAATATTCTTGGCAATATTCTATAGAAATTCACTCCGACCTTATATTTTAGCAATAAAAGATCGTCGATTAAGAGATTTTGGAAATTGTCTTTACTTTATAAGGGCATTTATACCTGGGATAATAGTTAAAGGTATCGAAATTTTTGAACTTCTCTTTATTGATACTTTTGGGCGACCAATACTAATTGACAATTTTATTTTAGGTTTAGTAGAGCTTTCAACAGATATAAAAGATGGAGCATACGCTAAATATGCCAGTACGATAATTAAAAATTATACTGCTTATAATCTTGGGCTAGTAGAAGTATTTTTTATGATTGCTTCAATTGGTTCAATATTTGATGGAATAATGTCAATAGGCTATTATATAACAAGTGCAATAGCATGGTATGTAGCCAATTTTAGCTCTGATTTTTTACTAGCTTTACCAGCAGAAACTAGATTAGAACTTGCTACGAATTATTTATATTTTCAAAAAATTGTACTTAATATATTAAGTTGTTATGAACTTTTATGGAATATTCGTGCCACATTATATATTTTACCAGACATTAATATTCGTAAAGGATGGTTAAGGTATATATTTGATCCAGTGTGGCAAGTTCAAAGAGTAATACAACCTTTTATGCCCTCTATATTTCGTTTTCCAACAGATGTACCTGTTACTATTACCGTATTAGACGAGCTTCAACGATTAATCGCAAGTTTAGATATTGCTGCTTTGTTAAATGTTGATTGGGAAGATGTAATGCATAATACATCTAAATGGTTTTAAAATAAAACCTTCTTTTGCTTTATTTAAAAAAAGGATAAAAAACTAATAATTTTTTCTAAAGTAAAAAAAAAATGGGTAATACAGGATTTGAACCTGTGACCTTCTGCTTGTAAGGCAGACACTCTACCGCTGAGTTAATTACCCAATACTATTTAATAAAATTTTTATTTTAATAATACATAGTAAATTAATATTTGGAAAAAGTAAAGCTTTTTCCAAATATTAATAGAATTGAACTCAATTAATATTTCATTCCTGAACTAGAATCTACTAATTCTTTAATTTTTTCTACAAGCTTCCAATTAATACCTTTTTTACTAAGTTTTTTAATAATTTTTTGACGTTCTTTTTCTGAAACTTTTTCAAAAATGGTATCAATAAAACTTGTATCTATAAGTGGTAAAACTTTCTCTACCATAATTAGTGATTCTCCTGGAATCGCTACCGCTTTTTCTTTTATCGCTTTTACCTCTTGTATTCTTATATTTCTCCGAGCTTTTAAATTAAATTTAATTACTTGCTTTCGTATAAGTTTAACTTCCTTTTCAGCTTCTCCTATATATGCCATTAATTGTTTTAACAATTGTCTTCTCTTTACCCTTTGTATAAATCTGAACTTTGTGTATCCAGAATACTGGCCAAAAAATCTTAAAAACCACCAACGTTCTTTAAATACTGGCTTATATAATGTAGTTTTACTTAATACTGTATAAAGTAAACCAATACAAAAAATAATTTTAAATGCTCCTTTAGCAACGTACCATAACTTTTCAGGAACAACTAATACAGATTCGTTTGGGGTTATCCATAAGCTCCAAAGCTCAGATTCTATAAATAAATCAGTTATATTACCCTCTCTAACTCTTTGATATAAAAGAAAACGTTGTTTTTGCTTTAATTGTTTTACATATAAGTTTTTATAATAATTAAATTCTTTTTTGTCTTTTATCATTTTTTTGCCTTATTAAAAATTCCGATTTTAAATAGCTACAATTTGAAGCAAAAACTAGGCAATATGTTAATAATACAAGTTTATACAAAAACATCCAATGTTATATTAAAAAACCGTTATTGTGAAGTTTTTATAAGAGCGTCAAATGTTTCGAAATCTAATATGGCAATTTGTGATAACATTTTTCGATTCAAATTAATACTATGTTTTTTGAAATTATTAATAATCCTACTATAAGACAATTTATTTAAACGTGATGCACAATTAATTCTTTTAATCCAAACTTTTCTAAAAACTCGTTTTTTTTGTTTTCGGCCTACATATGAATATCGTAAAGCCTTCATAACTTGTTGGTTTGCAACTCTAAATAATCTTGAGTGCGTCCCCCTATAACCTTTTGCTAATTGTAATATTTTTTTACGGTGTTTCCGGGCTACATTACCTCGTTTTACTCTAACCATTTTCTTAATATGGTAACATTAATTTAATAGGTTTGCTATCTGCTAATAACACACATATTTTTGTCGATAGCTTACGTTTTTGACTTTTTGATTTTCGCCTTAAAAGATGTCCTTTATATGCATGCCTACGTAAAAAATTACCTGCACCTGTTTGCTTATAACGTTTTAATGCAGATTTTCTAGTTTTTAATTTTGGCATAGAAATTTATTCTTACTCTTTTTTCTAATATATAAATTTTAAATTTTTTTTTTAGTATCTAAATTTGAAATAAAAATTAAATTCATATAAATTAACATAACTTTTTTAAGATATTGTTAAAAGAATATGAAAATATTTAAAGTCAATTTTATATTATTAGTTAGATTATTCTAACATATTTTATTTAATTTTTTATATTTTGTCAAGAATAAATATTATAGTTACTATCTCAAAAAAATAGAATTTTCAAAAAATATAAAATTAATTATTTTAAATACAAATTTATCTAGCTTTTAATTCTATTACCATTTTTAGTTACTTTATAATAAAGTAATACATCTACCTATAATATTATTATTATTTAATAAAATAAAAAATGACAAATGATTATGATAACTTAAATATTGGACATAAATCCTTTGATTCTCGTTTAATGCTAGGAACTGGAAAATATCGAAGTATTAAAGATACGATAAATAGTATTAAAACGAGTCAATCTCAAATTATAACTGTCTCAACAAGACGTTTACCAACAGATATAAATAATGATAATATAAGTTTTTTTAAATCGTTAGATTGGACAAAACTATGGTTATTACCAAATACTGCCGGCTCTCAGACAGCTGAGGAAGCAATTCGAATGGCATATTTAGGTCACGAATTAGCTTCTAAATTATGCCAAAAAGATAATTTTTTTGTTAAACTAGAAGTAATTTCAGATCCAAAGTATCTATTACCTGACCCTATAGGTACTTTAAAAGCGGCAGAATTTCTTATTAAAAAAGGTTTCACTGTATTACCATATATAAATGCAGATCCCATGTTAGCTTTACACTTGGAAGATTTAGGCTGTGCTACAATAATGCCTTTAGGTTCTCCTATAGGTTCTGGGCAAGGATTACAAAATTTAGAAAATATTAAAATTATTATTGAAAATTCAAATATTCCTGTAATCGTAGATGCTGGAATAGGACGACCTAGCGAAGCTAGTTTAGCAATGGAATTAGGTGCCGATGGTGTATTATTAAATACAGCAGTTGCACAATCAAATACCCCTATAAAGATGGCTTTAGCAATGAATTTAGCAGTAAAATCCGGTCGTTTAGGCTATTTAGCAGGTCTAATGGAAAAAAAAGATTTTGCTATCCCAAGCTCCCCCTTTAATAAAATAAATTAAATTTTAAAAGCAAGAACAAAATAACTAATAGTTAATATTAATAAAAATTAATTCAGATTTTATTACTTGAATTAGATTTTGATGATATGCTACTATTAGTTCTAGAAAGATTTTAAATATTCTCATCCTCAGTAGCTCAGTGGTAGAGCAATCGGCTGTTAACCGATTGGTCGTAGGTTCAAATCCTACCTGG
>RCNB010000345.1_pt1 | contig 32422 bp, 29 predicted proteins | sample 2041321 | NCBI WGS metagenome assembly RCNB01 (sample SAMN09708232, study PRJNA481090) | Marine sediment metagenome, whole genome shotgun sequencing project.
ACAGCTAAAAGAGTAAAGCTGGATAAAGATGCTAAACTCATATTTTTTAGTGATCTCCATAAAGGAGATAATAGTTATGCGGATGACTTTAGACATAATATAAAGGTTTATACCCATGCGCTGCACGCTTATTTTGAAGAGGGTTATACTTATATCGAGTTAGGCGATGGAATTGAATTGTGGGAGAATAAGTCGTTTAAACCCATTTTTGATGCCTATCAGCCCATTTTTGATCTTTTGCAAGCATTTCATACTAAGAAGAGGCTTTTTCTCTTATGGGGGAACCATGATATGGAATTCAGAAACCCGATTAAGGTTGAACAAATGATTCGAAATTTTTTTCCCCCGAAGAATATTATTGATAAAGATGCTTTTTTTAATTTGGAATATTATGAAAGTTTGTTGTTGAGTTTTGAAGATTCGGGTAGGTCAATTTTCGCCATTCATGGTCATCAGGCTGATTATATGAATTACAAACACTGGAAGTTTAATAGGTTTTTTGTTCGCTATTTTTGGAAATATGTTCAAAAATGGTTCGGGTGACCCAACGAGTCCAGCAAAAAATTATAAAGGCTTGGTTAAGGTTGAAAGAAAGCTGAATCAGTGGATCGTTAATAACAACCAACAAATGCTAATATGTGGTCATACCCACAGGCCTCGTTTTCCTGATCCTGGCGATATTCCTTTGTTTAATGATGGTAGTTGTGTACATCCTAAATCTATTATAGGAATTGAAATTGAGAACTATCAAATTTCTCTGGTAAAGATGGGGGAGACGCGTCGGGTAAGACGATTCTAAAGACCATTTTAGAAGGGCCTGTATCCTTGGATAAGTACCTGTGACATTGCTTAACCCTTTGTGACATCAGATGTCGTCGAATAATCCGTTAATGAAACTTATCTTTGGGTATTGGTTGATGAAACATAAAGTAAATAAGTTCATAAGTATGAGAATTTCCCTAAGAAGAAACATAAGCCAATGATCAACAATAGAGCAACAAGGGCATGAAAGGTGGCACTAGGTCTTAAGCATTCTTAAAAATTAAACTCGCTACCATTTTGATAGAGTGCTTTTATTTGTGCTTGAAAAAACATGTTGTCCGTAAGGATGGAATATGATGATGATATTGTTTGCATTCCTTCTAAGACCTCCCGCTCAAACAGTTGTTTAAGGTCAGGATAATTTTCAAAGACAGATCCAGTATATCTGGATTGGTTCAGAAATAAGGCTCCGTCAATCCCCAGAAGTTCAGGTTTTTGTGTTCGAAGTTCTTTTCAGACATATTAATTGTTGATTTTTTAGGTTTATTATGTTGACCATGTTCTTTCCAGAAATCTTATAAAATTCTTATTCATGATGTTTTCAATATCGTCAAGACTATAACCTTTTTGACTTAATCTTTCAGGGATAATTTCTAGGTCAGCAATTGTTTCCAAGTCACTAGGGCATTGTTCCTTGCCAAATGCGCCATCCAAATCGGTTCCAATTCCAACATGTCTGCTACTGCCTGCTAACTGACAAATGTGATCTATATTATTGATCATGAGATCAAGAGTTACACCCATACTCTGTGGCGTTGAGACACCTCTTTGCCAATTTGGAACCATCATCCACGCATCCAAAGCAATACCAATCACGGCGTTTCTTTTAACCAATTCTATTATTTGTTCATTGGCAAATTGTCTGTTATGATCAACAAATTCTCTACAATTATTGTGACTCGCCCATACCGGCCCATCATATACTTTCATGGTTTCCCAGAAACTTTGGTCACAGAGATGAGTTGCATCGAGTATCAAGCCTAAAGCACTTATTTTTTTTAGTAATTCCTTACCTTTTTGTCCAATGCCACCAACTGAGTCGGTACCATGGGCATATGTCCCTGGGCCGTAATGAGCAGGGCCAATGGCCCTAAGACCTTGTTCCCAAGCTATATCCAGATAGTCTGGAGTTACTATTGAATCTGCTCCCTCAAGGCTTAAGATATATCCAATAGGCGTATCTTGGCTTGGTGATTTCCATAGTTCAAGATGTTTGTGGAGATCTGAAGTGTTTTTGATTGACTTTAGTTGTCCGTCTTTTTCCATCTCTTTATACCACGCTAATTGCCCTTGAGTTTGTGCCCATGCCTGTTGAGGAGAATTCCACCCAGGTAAAGAGCTTTCTCTTTTTACATACCTCGCTATTTGAGTGGCTACACAAATACCAATATTGCCTCGCCTCATGGCTTCAAACGAAACCGTATTTTTACTGCGGTCAGGTTTGTCGTCCATTCCTGTCTCACTTTTTCTAATTTCGTCTACCGTCCAGCGTAAGTCACGGTTCCATTCCAAAGCATTCATTGATAAGTCAAGGTGTGCATCAAAGATTAACATAGTTTAATTTTGTGTTTTAATTCTAATATATTTTTCCAGGATATAACGGTCTAAGCCGGCTTCTTCAATCTTTTCATGCCCTTGTTGAATGAGAGAGTCACCTTTGACTTCAGCCTCAAACGGGAAAACATGACCTCGATAATCTGGAGCATCTATGAAATTAAGTGTTTCAATATAGTTTTTGCCATCAAAAGTATAGCTTCCACCACCAGCTACAAAATTCTCACTGCTTCCTTTATCTTGGTTAAAAAAAGCAAAATGACTTTTATTGATGATCTTGATAAAATCTGTTTTGCTCAGGTCTTTAATCTGCAATGAATCTTTTTCGTCAATGTGTGCATAAACTAATTTCCAAGACCCTTCAATAGTATTATTTTCAACTTTTTCTTGAGGTGTTTCAATTTTTTTTTCTTCGGAACAATTATATAAAAAAAATATAATAACTATTAGTAAAAGAGATGTTTTCATAAGGTTATTTTAAGTTTTAATTTAATTAATGGTCTCTTGCCGCAACATCCCATTTACCGGTGATTTCATGATTTATTACCGTATACGCAAAGGGGTATTTTGAAACTGTAGGGCATATGTGATAGGGTAAGACATAAAAGGCGTCACCAATTTTATAGTTGTCACTTGTTTCACACTCAACAACCAAATGTTCTTCACTTTGGGAGATTTGTCTGAATCCATTTTCTTTTAAAAAATGGACTCTGGGTAGGCTCATTTCAGAGGCTACTGATTTATGTCCTAGATCAAAACAAATCAGGTTTTTGGCTGGTTTACTTACAATTCTGGTGAATAAAACGGCTGCAGTTAAAAACTTGAGATCTTTATAGTTGCTGGCATAGCCTTTATCCCATAATAATGGCGTTCCAGGACTCAATTCAACCTGTTTTCTTTTTTCGTGAATAGGGAAAGTTGGCGTTCCTCCAGCAATAACCAGTGGTTTTGGGAAACCTGAATTTTCTAGGTTTTGAATTAATGTACTAACCTCTTTATAGTCTTGATTACATTCTATGCTTCGCTGATCAACATCATTAGCGTGAATATGACCATCATAAACATGAAGACCTTTTAGATCAACGAAAGGATCTTCTTGGAGCGATTTATAGAGTGTTTCCGCTTCTTTTCCAGGATACAGTCCCGTTCTGTTCATACCATTATTTAGATCAAGCCAAAGCCTTATAATTATGTTTTCTTTTAAGGTAGCTTCATGAATTTCTTTATGTGTTTGTTGGTTATCCACTAAAGTTGAAAAATTAACTTCTGGGTATTTGTGAATTAATTGTAAAAAACGCTCTAATTGCGCAGCAACGGGTTGCATTGCTAATAGGATATCTGGGGCTTTGCATTTGGCTAAAAGTTCAGCCTCTGAAATAGTGGCGCATTTGAATTTTGTAATACCTAGTTTTAACTGAATTTCAATGACTTCTGCCATCTTGTGCGTTTTGATATGCGGTCTAAGTCTATTAGGATCCTTAGCCATTTTCACCATAAGCTCAGCATTGTATTGAATCCTTTCCGGATAAACCAATAAGGAAGGACTTTCTACTTTGTGACTATCTTTCAGTTGATACCAATCCATTCTGTCGTAATTTAATATAACTCAAACATAGCTTCTACCTCTACTGGAATCCCGTCAGGGAGCATCATGCCCACTGCGCTTCGGGCTCCAATCCCGTATTCTTTTCCAAACACATCGGCCATAAGTTCACTGAAACCATTCATAACCAGAGGTTGTCGCTGAAAATCAGGTGTGCAATTAACCATGCCAAGCACCTTCACGATTCTTTTTACTTTATCAATGTCGCCAAAGTGGGTAAGAATTGTTGAGAGCATCGTTAGTCCAACTTGTCTCGCAGCTAACTTGCCTTCCTCAAGACTCAGATTGTCACCAACCCGACCCTGCATTAAAGTGCCGTCCAAATTTACCGGGGCTTGCCCTGAAACATATAGGAATTTATCAATGACCAAAATAGGCCTATAGACCCCAGCTGGCTTTGGAGCTGGAGGGAATTGTAAATTCATTTCTTTGATTTGTTGAGATACTGATTTATTCATAAGTTTTTGATTTTACACAAATAAGTTTAAAATAAGTACACCTGTGATACCAATAATACCAACCATGGTCTCCATGACAGTCCAGGTGCGAAGTGTGTCTTTTACAGACAGGTTGAAATATTCTTTGAACAGCCAAAAGCCGCCATCATTCACGTGGGAGAGCATTAAACTACCTGATCCAATGGCTAAAACCATTAGTTCTGGTTTCACTCCGGTTCCACTTACAAGTGGCAGCACGATGCCCGCGGCAGTTAATCCTGCTACTGTTGCTGATCCAATGCATACCCTTAGAATGGTTGCTATTAACCAGCCTAATACAAGAGGTGGAATACTTGAGTCACTTAGTAAATCTCCTAGATAATCGCTTACACCACTATCTATAAGAATTTGTTTCAATGCCCCAGCCCCAGCTATAATGAGTAATACCATAGTGATACTTGCCACGGAGCTGGCAACGGAGTCCATGACTTCAGTCATTTTCTTTCCACGCCCCAGTCCTAGGGTGTAAATCGCAACCAAAACAGATAAGAGCATGGCCATTACCGGGTTGCCGATAAAAATGATGAGATTTCTTAAGGGGAAGTCTACAGGCAATATATAATCTAAAATTGTTGAAAGACCTATCAATATAACGGGTAGTAAAGCTGTAAAAATACTTACGCCCATTTTGGGCATTTCTTCATCTTTTAAGACAATAGGGTTGTAAAATTCTGGAAGTGGCGTTGCAACGACCTTCTTGATGGTTCTTGAAAACAAGGGGCCTGCAATGACAATGGCAGGAATTGCAACTATGATGCCGTACATCATGGTTTTCCCTATACTTGCATCAAACATTCCTGCTATAGCTGTTGGTGCAGGGTGTGGCGGTAAAAAACCATGAGTTACAGATAAGGAAGTTAACATGGGTAATCCGACATATATCAAAGGTAGGTTAGTAGCGGTGGCTACAGTGAAAATCAAAGGAATCAGAATGACAAACCCTACAGTATAAAACATTGGGATTCCAACAATGAAACCAGCTAAAACAACTGCCCATTGAATGTACTTGACACCAAAACTATCAACTAGTTTGGTGGTTATTCTCTGAGCGGCCCCGCTATCGGCAACTAACTTGCCAAGCATGGCTCCTAATCCCAGAATTAAAACAAGAAAGCCAAGGGTGTTTCCTATACCTTTCTGAATGGATTGAATGATGCTATTGAGTTCCATCCCTTGCATGATACCGACCAATAGGCAAACGATGACGAATGATAAAAAGGCGTTAAGTTTAAAAACTGCGATGAGTAAAAATAAAAGGACGATTCCTAGTACTACAATTAAAAGAGTCATAAAGGTTTTTTTGTTTGGAATTGATAAAGCTAAACTAAAAATTAAATACTCGAAAGAAAATATAAGAAGGCAGAAGGGTGGAAGTTGTCGACGAATAGCATTTTGCTCCTTATCTCAAATGAACTGGATGAGTCAAACGCGATTGATAATTACATGATTTGAATCTTACTAAGTGGTTGTTTTGGCTATTTAATTTCAATTTTATAAAATATTAAACTAAGATATTTTATATTAAATAAAAGCTTCAATTAATACATATAAATATAAGATTATTAATTGTTTAAATAGGCACTATAAGGATTGTCTATAGTGAAAATTATAGAGAATTTGGATCATTTTAATTAAACGGAACGCGGTTTTTTCAAGCTTAAGTGCAAGAATGGATTCCCTTAGAAATTTTTAACCTTGATGTGATAATTTCCATGGATCACTTTAAAATATCAGGATCAAAAAGATAAAATGTAAATTATTCTAGGATAAAACTTTTAGGAGCTGAAGCTCTTGTTTCAGTTGATTTGAGTTTTTATAGTGAATCCCAATAATCCCCATTTTACGGGCAGTTTCAATGTTTTCAAGACTGTCATCTATAAAAACGCAATGCTGAGGTTGTAGGTCAAATCTGTTTAAAGTGATCTCGTATATTCTAGAAAAAGGTTTTCTGGTAAATTCTTCGCCACTTACAACAACTCCTTCAAAGCAATTTAAGAAGTCGAATCGCCTTTTTGCAATAGGAAATGTCTCTGCACTCCAATTGGTTAAGGCATAAAGTTTTACTTCGTTCAGATCATTTAAATTTTTTAAAATCAAAGAAGTGCCTTTTATTTCTCCTTTCAACATTTCCTCCCATCGGTCAAAAAACATTCTGATTTCACTTTCATATTCGGGAAAGGTTTTGAGTAAATTTTGAGTTCCTTCCTCGAAGGTTCTACCTGCATCTTGTTCCATATTCCAGGCTTTAGTACAAACTGTATTTAAGAACCATTTCATTTTCTCGGGCTCTCCCTTGAATACTTTTTTATAAAGATATTCCGGGTTCCAGTCTACTAAAACTCCCCCTAGGTCAAAGATGACATATTTAACTTGAGGCTTGTCCATACTTAAAGTTCATTTTGAGAATTGGTTTTGTCAGAGTTTTCCATCAAAAATGCTTTGATAAAATTATCGATCTCTCCATTCAAAACGGCATCTACATTTCCAGTTTCTTCTTGAGTTCTAACATCTTTGACTAGTTTGTAAGGATGCATTACATAGTTCCTGATCTGAGATCCAAAATCAATCTTCATTTTTCCAGCTTCAATACTATCTCTTTTTTCCCTCTGTTTTTGAAGTTCGATTTCATAGAGTTGCGATTTTAGCATCTGCATGGCTTTTTCACGATTTTCAAGTTGGGATCTGGTTTCTGAATTAACCACCATGATACCTGACGGTTTATGCCGCAAGATAGCTTTGGTTTCAACCTTATTTACATTCTGGCCACCTGCTCCTCCAGATCTTGCAAAATCCCAAGTTAAATCGGCAGGATTAATATCAATCTCGATGGTGTCATCCGCTAAGGGATACACATAGACCGAAGCAAACGAAGTGTGTCTTTTAGCATTACTGTCAAAAGGGGAGATTCTTACAAGTCGGTGAACCCCATTCTCACCTTTTAAATAACCAAAAGCAAATTCGCCGTCTATCTCTAAAGTAACTGTTTTAATGCCCGCAACATCACCTCCTTGATAATTCAATTCTTTGATTTTATAACCTTGCTTTTCACTCCACATCATGTACATCCTCATCAACATCTGCGCCCAATCGCAACTTTCAGTCCCCCCGGCCCCTGCCGTAATCTGAAGTACAGCACTAAGACCATCTCCTTCATCTGAAAGCATATTCTTGAATTCAAGTGACTCGAGTAGCCCAATAGTTTTGGTAAATTGGGCCGTAACCTCTTCATCCGAAGCCTCGTCCTCTTTGTAAAAGTCAAATAAGACATTAAGATCTTCACCATCAGATTTAACTTGCTTATAGTCATTAACCCATTTCTTTTTGCCTCTCAATATTTTCATGATCTTTTCGGCTTCTCTTGAATTGTTCCAAAAGTCTGGATCTGAGGCTTTTTCTTCCTCATTAGAAATTTCAATCAATTTTTTATCAATGTTCAGATAAGCCCTTAAATTATCGACGCGTTGGTTGATGTCCTTTATTTGATCTGATGTAACCATGAGGCAAAAATAAACTAATAAATGACAATTGAAATTCTCCTTTGAATTTTATAGATTTAACAAAAATATTCATCATGACCAAGTTCACCCTCACTGTATTAGTAATTTTTTGCTTTCAGATAATATATCCGCAGGTATCAGTAGAAAATAAGGATTTAAGGAAATTCGAAGGTTTTTTTGATTATTTCTATGACCAAAAAGACGACAAAATATATTTACTTGTTCAGGCCACAGAAGAAGAGTTTCTCTATGTTCATTCATTATCGCAAGGAATCGGTTCAAATGATATTGGGATTGATCGAGGTCAATTAGGTGATGGTGTAGTTGTAAAGTTTGTAAGGGTAGGTCATAAATTAATGTTGGTGCAGCCCAATCAATGGTTTAGAGGAATAACCGAAAATGCTCAAGAGAGAAAGACAATTGAAGAGGCATTTGCCAAATCAGTATTGTTTGGATTCAAGATAGAGGAAGAAAAATCTGGAAAATATTTAATTGATATCACGGATTTTTTAATTAGGGATGCGCATGGGGTAGCAAGTAAACTGAAGAAAGGAAATCAAGGCTCATATACATTGGATAAAAGTAGGAGTGGATTTCATTTGGAACGAACAAAAGCATTTCCAAAAAACGTAGAGTTTGATGCTTTGCTGACCTTTACCGGTGAAGCTGAAGGGGCTCAAATAAGAAGTGTTGTTCCTGACGCTTCCGCGGTAACGGTATATCAGCATCATTCATTTGTAGCTTTACCGGATAGCAACTATAACCCTAGGATCTATGATCCACGTTCTGGAGGCTATCCTATGTCGTATATGGATTATTCTAGTCCGGTTAACGAGCCGATTGAGAAACGATTTATTTATAGACATCGTTTGGAAAAGAAAGAACCGGATGCTGAAATGAGTGAAGCCAAAGAGCCAATCATTTATTATCTAGACCCAGGAACGCCCGAGCCGATAAGAACCGCCTTATTAGAAGGAGCAGGATGGTGGAACCAGGCTTTTGAAGCAGCTGGTTACATCAATGCCTTTCAGGTCAAGATATTACCTGATAATGCCGATCCAATGGATTTGAGGTATAACGTTATTCAATGGGTACATAGATCTACCCGCGGATGGAGTTATGGTGGGAGCATTACTGACCCTAGAACTGGAGAAATAATCAAGGGCCATGTTAGTTTGGGCTCGTTGAGGATTCGACAGGATTTTATGATTGCCCAGGCTTTACAGGCTCCTTATGAAAATGACAAAACCTTAGATGATTTCGCTATGCAAATGGCACTGGCGAGGATAAAACAGCTATCAGCTCATGAAGTGGGACATACTTTGGGGTTTGCCCATAATTTTGCCGCGAGTACCAATAACAGAGCTTCGGTTATGGACTATCCTCACCCGTGGATAAAACTCAAAAATGGATCTCTTGATTTTTCAGAGGCCTATGCTGCAGGTATAGGTAGTTGGGATAAGATTATAGTGAACTATGCATATCGAGAATTTATGCAAAATGAAGAGGAGGAACTTCAGCGAATTTTGGATGATGCATTTTCCGAAGGTTATCGATATATATCAGATTCAGATGCCAGAGCCACTGGAGGGTCTCATGCCTTTGCTCATTTATGGGATAATGGAAATGATATCGTAGAAGAATTAAAAAATGTTCTAAAAGTGAGGAAGTTTTCAATGGAAAGATTCTCAACAGATAATATAGATAACAAACAGCCTTATTCAATGCTTGAAGATGTATTTGTTCCACTATATTTTTATCACAGATACCAAACTGAAGCCGTTTCTAAAATGATAGGGGGTTGGGATTATGCCTTTTCGGTCAAAAATGCTTCGCCAGTAAAAACGAAGCAAATTGCACCCGATATACAAAGAAATGCTTTAGGGGTGTTGATGCAAACTATATCAGTTGAAAACTTGATGATTCCTGAATCTTTACTGAGTTTGTTTCCTCCCAGGGCAATGGGATATGGTAGAACAAGAGAATCTTTTAAAAGCAACTTGGGTGTCAATTTTGATCCGTATGGAGCAGCGTCTGCTGCTTCATCACATACGTTTTCATTGCTACTTCATCCTGAGAGGGCATCGAGGCTTATTTTAGGGAAAAGCCTTAATGATAATCAATTGTCTTTTTCTGAACTAATGGACACGCTTTTCGAAAATACATTTAAGAGGCAGCATCAGGGCAACTATCAGAGAGAAATACAAAACACAATTAATGAACAATTTTTGCAAAATGTATTTGATCTTTTAGTAGACGAAAGTGTTTATTTTCAGGTTAAAGCGATTGGATACAGTAAATTATCAGAATGGAGTGCGTATCTGCACGCAAGTAAGGGAAATGGTGAACAGGGAGTTTTCGACACCTATACAATGAGAAAAATAGATGCTTTTCTGGAAAGCCCGGAAAAGAAACCCATGTCAAATACACTCCAAATACCTGATGGTTCTCCTATAGGCATGGATTGAATTTATTAAAAATTTATGGTAAATCATGGGTGGTTTATTTTTTTGGTTCATTACCTTAGATGGTGTTGAATTGTGGCTTTAAGAATAATTAATAAGATCTGGATCTAATATGGATATCAATTGCGATTTGGGAGAGGGAATGCCTGATGAAGAAAAACTCATGGCTTTCATTGATTCTTGCAGTATTGCTTGTGGTGGTCACTTTGGTGATAAAAGTTCGATGACACGATCTTTACTGTTGTCAAAAAAGATGGGTGTTAAGCCGGGGGCTCATCCATCATTTGAGGATAAAGCAAATTTTGGAAGAAAGGTACTAGAAGTTCCATTAGATGTTTTAAAGCAGCAGTTGATCCGGCAAATATCAGTTTTGAATGATATTTCAAGATCAATAGGTGTGGAGTTGCATCATGTGAAAGCTCATGGAGCCCTGTATAATGAGGCAGCTCGATCTGTTGAAATTGGGAAGATATTGATTGAGGCTGTTGTTTTTTTCAAGCAAGATCTTTGTATATTCGTTCCCTATGGTTCCGAATTACACAAACTTGTCAAAGAGCAGGGAATAAAACATTGGGTTGAAGTTTTTGCAGATCGCAATTATAGCAAAGAAATGAGGCTTATCTCGAGAGATCAGATCAATTCGATTATTGACGACCCTTTAGAAGCGAAGGAGAGGATGAAGAGAATGATTGAAGAGAAAACCATGATAGTTGAAGACGGAAGTGAAATGTATATAGATTTTGATACCATATGTGTTCATGGAGATCATCCAAGGGCTTTGGAATTCTTGAAGGAACTAAGTGTCTTAAAAATGAATAAATTTTGAATTTATACAAGTTAAAATATAAACCCCTGGGTAGCATATCAGTTCTAATAGAATGGCCATCATTGATAGACCGGGATATCTTAAAGAATATTCATCTTTTCAGGCATAAGATTCGGGTTGATATGGGTGAATATGTGTTAGAAACAGTTCCGGCTTATAATTCATTAACCGTTTTTTTTGATACGGCTAAAATCAAATATTCATCTGTTGTTACAGATCTTAAAGAAATTTATGAATCTAAGGATCAAAAATTACTTACTGCTAACAAAATTTGGAAGATCCCGGTATGTTATGATAATAAGTTTGGACTCGATCTGGGGCATTTGGCCAAAATTAAAAAATTGACCAAAGAAAAGATCATTAAGCTTCATAGCGAGCCTCTTTATGATATTTATTTTATAGGCTTCTTGCCTGGATTTCTTTATCTGGGCGGACTTCCAGAAATTTTAGAGTATCCAAGAAAAGACAAACCAAGATTGCATATTAACCAAGGAGATGTGGCTTTGGCCGGAAAACAAACAGGTATTTATCCTCGATCAAGTCCGGGTGGATGGAACATCATAGGTAATTCACCTCTACGTTTTTTTAATGTTGATGAATTTCCTCCTTGCTTTGCGGTTTCTGGTGATAAGGTAAAGTTTGTTCCGGTTGATAAAATCAAATATGAGGAAATAAAAAAAGAAGTTGAAGCGGGCGTTTATCAAATAGAAAGCGAGATACATGGATAATAATATATTAATTTTATCAGAGGGTATACATACTTCAATTCAAGACCTTGGCAGAAAGGGCTATCGATCTTATGGAGTACCCATATCCGGTGCTATGGATAAATACAGCGTCATTCTTGCAAATAAATTACTTAATAACTTTGAGAATCTGCCTGTTATGGAAATTACCCTAATGGGGCCTAAAATTCTGTTTGAAGACCATTCATTGATTGTACTCACAGGCGCAGACATGTCTCCTGAATTAAACGGGGAACCCATGAAGATGAATTTCGTATACGAGGTTAAAACCAGTGATGTCTTAAGTTTTGGTGCTCTTAAAACGGGAGCACGTTGCTATTTGGGTGTTAAAGGGGGGTTTCAAACTGAAAATAAGTTAAATAGTTTTTCTTACTATGATGGTATCACTGTAAAGGAGAAAGTGCAAAAAGGAGATAGATTAAAAATCGCGTCCTATGATGCAGATCTTCAGGTTACTTCGTCAAAGATAAAAGTAAAAAGTTCTCATTTTGATGAAAAGAAACTTGAAGTGACTAAAGGGCCAGAGTTCAATAGACTTACTAAAAAACACAGGGAATTATTGTTTTCAAAGGAGTTTAAAATTGGCCCACATCATAACAGAATGGGCTACCAAATGAAGAATAAATTCCCACCCATTAAAAATGATGGAATTATTACATCCACAACTATTCCTGGTACTATTCAATTAACCCCGTCTGGCAAGCTCATTATAATGATGAGAGATTGTCCTACTACAGGAGGTTATCCGAGAATTTTGCAATTGACCGATATTGCGATCAACCAATTGGCTCAAAAGAAGGAGAATGACACCTTTAAATTTGATTTAGAAAGCAGCTTTGATTTTCTTGGAAGGTTAGTGAGTCGTTTTAAAGACTGATATAGTTAAATATTATTGAATGATTAAGGAAGAAATAAATCTAATAAGCGATACTATTACCCGCCCTACAAAAGAAATGCTTTCCAGCATGATGCATGCTGAAGTGGGAGACGATGTTTTTGGTGCTGATCCAACTGTAATTCAACTTCAGAATAAAATTTCAACAATGTTTGGTATGGAGGCAGCCTTGTTTTTCCCATCAGGAACTATGGCTAATCAAGCAGCAATAAAGATACATACGCAACCTGCGGAGCAAATAATTTGCGACAAATGGTCACACGTATATAATTATGAGAGTGGAGGTGCGTCTTTTCATTCAGGAGTTTCTTGTAAATTAATTGATGGACATAGAGGTATGTTTAAAGCAACGCAATTGGCTGAAGTAATCAATGACCCTCAGTTATACTATTTACCTAAGTCAAGTTTGGCAGTGGTTGAAAATACTACAAATAAAGGAGGAGGTGCCTGTTGGGAATATTCGGAGCTAGAAAAAATAAAGGATGTTTGCTTAAAAAATGGCCTTGCATATCATCTTGATGGTGCACGTTTGTTCAATGCTTTGGTGGCAAAAAATGAATCTCCTTTGCAATATGGAAAGTTATTTGATTCGATTTCAATTTGTCTGTCAAAAGGTTTGGGCGCTCCTATTGGATCGTTACTGCTGTCAACTGAAGCTAATATTCAAAAAGCGATTCGCATAAGAAAGTTGTTTGGTGGGGGTATGCGTCAAGTGGGTTATTTAGCTGCGGCCGGAATATATGCTTTAGACCATAATATAGAAAGACTGGCGTCAGATCATAGCCGGGCGAAAAAATTAGGTTTGGCATTGAAGAAGTCTCAATGGGTGTTGAAAGTGGAGCCCATAGAAACGAACATAATTATTTTTAACCTACACAAGCATTTGGATGAGCAAGTATTTTTGAATACGCTTGAAAAGGAGCACATCAAACTTATATCAATGGGAGAAGGCAAGTTGAGAATAGTCACGCATCTTGAGTTTACAGATGCTATGCTCGAAAAGGTAATTGATGTTCTTGATAAAATGCCAATCTAAGATATTCGGTCAGATTCGGATAAGAAACCTTTTATATCTTCAAATTACCTTATTTTTGTAATGCGGCGAACTTCTGATCGTCCTAGATTTAAAATATTTTAACAAGATGAAGAAAGTAAGATTTATTTTACCTTTGATATTGGTACTGACTTTAAGTTTATTCGCTCAAAAAAACAAAAAAACTATGAACGATCAATTGGCCGTGGCTACATTTGGAAATGGATGTTTTTGGTGTACAGAAGCTATTTTTCAACAATTAAAAGGAGTAAAAACTGTGTTGCCGGGTTATACAGGAGGTGAAGTAAAAAACCCAAGCTATAAAGAGGTTTGTGCAGGATCTACTGGTCATGCAGAAGCTATTCAAATTACATATGATCCTTCGGTGATATCTTACAGAGAATTGTTAGATGTTTTTTTCTATACCCATGATCCTACAACGTTAAACAGACAAGGTGGGGATGTAGGTACTCAATACAGATCCGCCATATTTTTTGATAATAAGGAACAAGAATCTGATGCAGTCAAAATTATCGAACAATTGACTTCAGAAGGAGTGTATTCTGACCCGATTGTTACAGAAGTTGTTGAAATTGGTATATTCTATAAAGCCGAAGAATACCACCAAAATTATTATAACAATAATAAGAATCAGGGCTATTGTAGAGCTGTGATTAATCCTAAGTTGGATAAATTCATGAAAAAATACGGCGCAATGACTAAATAGCCATGATTGAGATATGAATTTAGAGAAACTAGATGGTCATAGAGAAAATTCTGGTTTCCGGTTTGTTGTTGATGAGTTTCAAGTCAAAGGCCATACATATGTTTCTAACAAACATGCGGCCCTTTTCCTTAACAATGAGTTTGTTGTCATGTAATTCAACCAATCCGTCATCAAACATCTCTTTTAAGCGCTCAATAATAGCTTCTTTTGTGATTTGATCTAAGTTGAGGTTCCATTCTGTTTCCAGATGGCACATCAGATTCAAAATATGTTTTCTCATGATCAGGTCGTTTTCACTTAGTAAATGTCCTCGAAATATTGGAATAATACCTTGATTGACTTTCTCTGTATAGGTCTCGACGGATTTTTCATTTTGAGCAAAAGCATACCAGGAATCACTGATAGATGACATGCCTAATCCAATCATAAGTTCAGTTTTTCCAGCAGTGTAACCCATGAAATTACGGTGTAAACGTTGATTGTCCATTGCCTTGTAAAGCGAATCACTGGGTAAAGCAAAGTGATCCATTCCAATTTCGACATAACCGGCATCAAAGAAAAGTTGTTTTCCTAATTCGTATAAATGTCTTTTTTCCTTGTCTTTCGGAAGGTCATTGTCATTATAGCCCCTTTGACCAACTCCTTTGATCCATGGCACATGTGCATAACTGTAATAGGCAATTCGATCAGGTTTTAATGCTATGGTGTTTTTAATGGTATTTCTGATACTTAGTTCAGTCTGAAATGGTAAGCCGAAAACCAGATCATGACTAATAGATGTGTAACCTATTTTTTTTGACAGGTTATGAATTTTTTCTATTTGTTCGAAACTTTGAATTCTATTGATCGCTTTTTGAACAACTGGGTCGTAGTCTTGGATGCCAAAACTATTTCTGCGAGAACCAAGATCGTATAGTGTTTGTAGCTGATCTTCTGATGTATGATTGGGGTGAGCTTCATAACTAAACTCGAAATCTTCAAACTTGTCGGCCCGAATTAAAATGCCATCTATTAATTTCTTTAAATTTTCAGAGGAAAAAAAGGTTGGTGTACCGCCTCCCAAATGAATCTCTCTAATTTTAGGACGGTCAATTAAAAGGTCGCAATATAAATCCCATTCCTTAAGAACAGTCTCTATATACGGTGTTTCTACGCTATGTCTTTTAGTAATTCTTTTATGACAAGCGCAAAAAGTACAAAGATTCTCGCAAAATGGAAGGTGAATATATAAACTGATTCCTTCCTTTTCATTGCTCTCTTTAAAAGATCTTAAAGTCGTTTTCTTCCAATTTTCGAGAGAAACACCTTCTTTATCCCAAAATGGCACGGTTGGATAACTAGTGTATCTAGGTCCAGGAATATTATATTTTTGGATGAGCTCTTTATTCATTTGAATCATTGTTTATTGGCCCTAGGCCTCGTATTCTTTAACTGCATCGATAAATGCTTTGGCATTGTCTACTGGAATGTTTGGAAGGATGCCATGCCCTAAATTTACGATGTATTTATCTTTTCCAAATTCATTGATCATGTTGGTCACAATCTTTTTAATCTCGCTTGGAGGAGATAACAGCCTCGATGGATCCATGTTTCCCTGCAAGGTTACACTGTTGTTGGTAAATTGACGTGCTAGTTTTGGGCTCAACGTCCAGTCAACTCCTAAGGCTGAAACATTTGATTTAGTCATTTCTTCCAATGCAAACCAACATCCTTTTCCGAAAGCGATTACTGGGGCATCATTGTGAAGGGCATCAATTATTTGTTTGATATAGCGCCATGAAAACTCTTGGTAATCTGTTGGAGACAACATACCTCCCCATGAGTCAAATATTTGAACTGCATCAACTCCGGCCTTTACTTTTTCCTTTAAATAAGCAATACTGGTATCCGTTATTTTTTGGAGTAATTGGTGAGCTGCGACGGGTTGCGTAAAACAAAATTCTTTAGCCTTCTCAAATGATTTTGATCCCTGACCTTGCACGCAATAGCAAAACACTGTCCAAGGAGAGCCAGCAAATCCGATAAGCGGAATTTCATCGTTTAGCTTTTCCTTAGTCATTTTAATGGCATCCATTACATAACCGAGACTTTCATGGATGTCAGGAACTATAGTTGCATCAACGTCTTTTGATGTTCGGATTGGCTTAGGTAAATAGGGGCCAACTCCAGGTTTCATCTCAAACGGGATATTCATTGCTTGCGGAACCACTAGGATGTCTGAAAATAATATGGCAGCATCCATACCAAATCGTCGGATCGGCTGCACGGTTATTTCAGAAGCTAGTTCAGGGGTTCTACATCGAGTGAAAAAATCATATTTTTCTCTAATTGCAATAAACTCAGGTAAATACCTTCCAGCCTGCCTCATCATCCAAACAGGAGGTCTATCAACAGTTTCGCCTCTTAAGGCCTTTAAGAATAAATCGTTCTTAATCATAATTATATTTCGCGTCTGACAACAAATCTATTGTTAATTACTTCTTTTCTAATTGTTTTTCTGAAACTTTAGCCATTGATATATCAATAGCTTTTTCAATCTTTTTAAGATCTTTTTTATTTAATGCAGAGGATAGGAACCAAGCTTCAAATTGTGAAGGAGGTAAAAACACTCCGTTTTCCATCATTTGCCAAAAGAATACTTTAAAACTGTCAGTATTACAAGATTGGGCTGAGCTGAAATCAACAACCTCTTTATCGGTAAAAAATGGATTTATCATTGACCCAAAATGATTCACTTGTAATGCAACTCCATTTTTATCTGCCGCAGTTAGCAACATATCCTTAATTTTTGCGGCCTTCTTATTAAAAGATTTATATGGGTTTTGCTTTTTTAACTCCTTTAAAGTTGCGATTCCGCATGCCATTGCAATCGGATTACCTGATAATGTACCTGCTTGGTACATGGCTCCTAAAGGAGCTACCATTTCCATGATTTCGTTTCTGGCTCCATAGGCGCCAACCGGAAATCCTCCTCCTATCACTTTACCTAAACAAGTAATGTCTGCTTCAATTCCCAGTAATTCTTGGGCTCCTCCAAATTTGGATCTAAAACCTGTCATGACCTCATCCGCAATGAGCAGAATCCCTTTCTCCTTAGTCATGGTTCTTAACTTTTGGATAAATTCTTGGCTAGGTTCAATAACGCCCATATTTCCTGCAACTGGCTCTATAATTATAGCAGCTATATCTTTATTATCATCTAAATGCTTTTGAACACTGTCAAGATTGTTGTATTCAGCAATTAATGTGTTTTTTACGGCTTCATCCGGAACACCTGCACTACCAGGTAAACTCAAGGTGGCCAGGCCAGATCCTGCCGCGACTAATAGGGCATCCATATGTCCATGATAACAACCTGAGAATTTGATAATTTTATTATGCCCAGTATAGGCTCTTGCCAGCCTGACGGCACTTAATACAGCTTCAGTTCCTGAATTTACAAAACGCACCTTATCCATTCCAGGGAAGGCGTCGCAAACCATTTTAGCAAGTTTGATTTCTTTATTTGTAGAGGCGCCAAATGTATACCCTTTTTTAAGGGCCTTTCTAATAGATCGTTCAACTTTTTCATGACGATGACCTAAAATCATAGGTCCGTAGGATAAGACAAGATCAATATATTTATTACCGTCTACATCAAAGATCTTACTTCCTTTTGCATGATCGATAAAAACAGGTACGCCGCCCACTGATTTAAAGGCTCTTACTGGCGAATTTACTGCTCCGACCAGGTTTTTTTGTCCTTTATTATAGAGTTCTATAGATTTTTCTAATTGCATTTTTTTATAGTTTCTTTCTATTATATTATTTTTTTTTCAACAAATACTTTGCCACATCCTTTGCAAAATAGGTAATGATGATGTCAGCTCCAGCTCTCTTCATAGAAAGTAAACTCTCCATCATCACTTTCTCTTCATCTATCCAACCTTTTTCAGCCGCAGCTTTAATCATTGAATATTCACCACTCACGTTATAACAAGCAATCGGGCGATCAAAATTATTCTTTAGATCTCGTATAATGTCTAAGTAGGAGAGTGCAGGTTTAACCATTAAAATATCAGCTCCTTCCTGATCATCAAAATGAGCTTCCCTTAGAGCTTCGTCGCGATTGGAAGGGTCCATTTGATAGGTTTTTCTGTCTCCAAAACTAGGGCTTGAACCGGCTGCATCTCTAAAAGGTCCATAAAATGCAGACGCGTATTTCACGGCGTATGACATAATGGGTAAATTTGGGAACCCTGTTTCATCTAAAGCCTCTCGTACCGTTGCTACCATCCCATCCATCATTCCGGAAGGAGCCACCATATCAGCACCAGCTCTGGCATGAGACACCACCTGTTTGGCTAAATTAACTAGGGTTGCATCGTTATCAACGTCATTATCATGAATGATACCACAGTGTCCATGACTCGTATATTCGCAAAAACAAACATCAGTAATCACATAAAGTTGCGGGTAATGCTTTTTAATGAAGCGAATGGATCTTTGAATTATTCCTTGTTCATTCCATGTTTGCGAACCAATCTCATCTTTTGAACTTGGAATCCCAAAAAGTAATACAGCAGGAATATCCAAAGCGCAAATTTCGTCTAGTTCTTTTGATAGTTTATCCAGTGAATATCTCTTAATACCAGGCATTGAAACTATTTCAGTTTCGATACCTTCACCGTCTTCAATAAAAATTGGATAAATAAGGTCATTTAGCTGAAGACTATTTTCCTTTACAAGTCTTCTTATATTATCAGTTCTGCGAAGTCGCCTAGTTCTGTTCATTTTGAATCTGTTTATTTTGAAAAATAAGCGTTAACCGAATTTAGAACACTTTCTACTGATGGCATTTTAGCTTCAACCACTGTTTTAAAGTGTTTTTTGGCTTCAGTGGCCGTTGTTTTTCCGATACAAAAAGCTACTTCCTCATTCACAATGTTTTTGCTCATAAAACTATCAATACCAGAAGGGCTGAAAAAGAGAAGACCATCGTATTTTCTTTTTAATTCATTCGGACTCAATATGGTTTGATAAGCGATAACCTCATTCAGACGAATCCCTGATTTATCAAGAAAATCTGGCAATTCATCCCGTCGTTTATCTCCACAAAAATAAGTTACTTCTCCTTCTTTTATATTTTCAGCAAGATATTCAGCTAACTTTCCGGCAGAGTTCTCTACATGAGTTACTTTTCCTATTGTTCTTTCAATGAGTCTTTTCGTTCTGCGACCAACACAATAGATATGTTCAAAGTTTAATTCAGACCCCATAAAATTATCAGAAATAGCCTCAACACCATTTTGACTCGTAAAAACAACATGCTTTATTGGGTCTTTCACTACTGCTGCTTTCAAACGATTGAAACGTATGGTAATAAAATCACTCATAACAGTTCCAATCTCCTTATTTAAAGTGCTTTTCTGACCAATTGATAAGTTTTTAGTAGAAAAAATATTGATGTCTTTTTCTACTTCACCAGTTTTTCGCATCAATTTTTTCCCACCTCTTTCAAGGATATAAGATGCCGCAAACTGAGCAATATCTGTGGTATGATCTACAGGTACTGACTTTGAGAATTCTACTTTATGTTTTCCATCTTTACTAAATAAGGCTCCCTTAAATTTAAGTTCATCATCCTTGATCATAGCTAAGGCTCCAATTGGGGATGAGCAACCTCCCTCTAGTTTATTCAGAAATTCTCTTTCGATTCCTACACAGAGTTCAGTCTCCTTGTCATTCAGCTCAGAACAAATCTCCAAAAGTTCAGTGTCTTTTTCAAGGGCTGCAATCATGACTGCCCCTTGAGCCGGAGCGGGGAGCATCCAATCGAGTTTGAGTAAATTGTCTGGCAAGAGACCGATCCGTTGGAGTCCAGCCATAGCAAATATGGCCCCGTCCCATTCATTTTCTTCTAGCTTTCTTAATCGCGTATTGACATTTCCTCTTAAGCCAGTTATGTTATGGTGAGGGAATCTATAAAGCCATTGGGCCTTTCGCCTTAAACTACCGGTTGCAATTGTAGCTGTTTTTCTGGTAAAGAACTCTTCATCCTTTTTAAGCGCAAGAATGTCATGATGCACGCCTCTTTTAAGTACAGCTGCTTGCACGATTCCTTTTGGTAAAACAGTAGGAACATCTTTCAAGGAATGAACAGCAATATCAATTTTGTCATTGAGTAAAGCTACATCAAGATTCTTGGTGAAAACCCCGGTAGTTCCAAGTTCATAGAGCGGTTTGTTCAAAACCTCGTCTCCGATAGAATCAATCTTGACGATTTCTGTTTCATGCCCGAGGTAAATTAGCTGATTAGAGACAGTATTTGCCTGCCAAAGTGCCAATTCACTGGACCTGGTTCCAATTCGTATAGTTTTCTTCATATTAGTTTTCTGTGGTCTCTAAATTAAATACATCTTTCATCACTTTAATGCTCTGGTTGGCTTGAGTGTTTTCAGATTTTAAGTGCATTGCAAATTTAGATACAATCTTATTGATCATCTGCGATGTGACATTTTCAAGAAGCTCTTCATTCATTTGTTGATGCTTTTTAGAATGCGTAGAGATTGCGTCTTTTTGGATGATTTCAAGAGATTTTTTAAGAGAATTTATGGCAGGAGTACTTCTTCTGAACATTAGCCATTCGTAAAATTCAGATTTATGTTTTTTTATAATTTCTTCAACTAAAGGAATCTGTTTTTTTCGTTCCTCAATAGTTTTTTTAGTTTTCTCAGATAAAATATCGACATCTATTACATTGATGTTTTCTAAGTCATTTATTTGAGGATCTGCATTTCTGGGTATAGAGAGATCAATTATGAGCTGCTTTTTATTAGCAGGGATCATATCAGTCATTACTGTAGGATTAGAAGCTCCCGTAGCAACGATAATGATGTCCGAAAGATTAATTTTATCCTGTAGTTCTTCATGTTCAGCAACCTCAAGGCTAACCTCTTTTGCCAATTCATGCGCAACAGAGTTTGTTCGGTTAATCACGGTAATTGTATGAGCCTTTAAATATTCGGAACAACTTCTGGCTGTACTCTGTCCAATATCACCCAATCCGTAAACCAAAATATTTTGAGGATGTCTTTTGCTATAATTATCCTTTATATATTGTATAGCAGCGTAAGAAACAGTTGTTGTTCCAGAACTAATAGTTGTCTTGTTCTTTGTTTCTTTACTTGCCTGTAATGCAACATTAAATAGTCGCTCAAGATAGGCATTCAAGGTGTTTGCTTCTTTGGCAAGATTAAAAGCATCTTTCAATTGCCCCACAATTTCATAATCACCTAGAATCTGACTGTCAATACCAGTTGCGATTCTTATTAAATGTTCTGAGGCATCGCTATTTTTGAAAACATATGAAACTTTTGCAAATTCCTCAACGGTACCTTTCGAATATTTACAGAGTAAAGAAATCAATTGAAAAGGATGTTTGGCAAAACCAATGATTTCAATTCGGTTGCATGTAGAAAGAATCACAACACTCTTTATATTAATCTTTTTTGCTTCAGAAAGAAGTAGCTTTTGATTTTCTTTGCTGAGACTAAAATTACTTCGGGTAACGACATCCGCTTTTCTGTAATTTAAGCCTATCACATAGAATTTTTTGCAATCTGAATTTTTAGTCATATCAGGATTAATCTTTGAAATCGTGGTTTGAAATCAATGTTCTCATTTATTTAAAACCAAAATTACGCTATAAGAAATTTTTAAACCATGATTTTTGTCACATTCCATTTAGTCTTTTTAGAAATCAGAAAACATTGTGGAATACAATAAATATAGGTGGTTACATAAAAACTACAAAAATCGTATAAGGCAAAAATAGATAGATAGGTTTGGAAAAGGTATCGTTTGAAATAAAAAAAATAACGATAAAAGATTTATAGGTGTTACTTAAAAAAATACCATCCTCGTTCATTTTAAAAATTGAAAACTAGTATATTTACCACTGAAAATTATTAAATTAAAAGAACTGTAATTTGGGAAAGAAAGGTGTGTTATTGGTTAATTTGGGTTCTCCTGATAGTACTGAAGTAAAGGATGTTAGACGCTATCTAGATGAGTTTTTAATGGACGAAAGAGTGATTGATATTCCTTATTGGAAACGTTTTTTGCTTATCAAGGGGATTATATTGAATGTACGGCCAAAAAAATCGGCAGCAGCATATAAAAAAATATGGTGGAAGGAAGGGTCTCCGTTAATCGTTATTTCAGAAAGATTTGCTGAAAAGGTTAAGAAAAAGGTTGATTTACCCGTGGCTCTGGGTATGCGTTATGGTTCTATGAGCATCGAGAAAGCTCTCCACGAACTAAAAGAACAACATGTAACTGAGGTATTTTTGATTCCCTTGTATCCACATTATGCGATGTCGTCGTTTGAGACTGTAGTGGAAAAAACAAAAGACTTACTAAAGGCTTCTTTTAAGAATATGACCTTAGAAGTGCAGCCAGCGTTTTATAATGATCCAGATTATATTCGTGTAATGAGCGCGAATCTTAAAAAGCAGTTGGTTGGATTTGATTATGATCATATATTGTTCTCATATCACGGAATTCCGGAAAGGCATATATTTAAAGGTGATCCAACAGGTTCTCACTGTAAATTAGACGGGACATGTTGTGAAGTTAGTTCAGAGGCTCATAAAACTTGTTACAGACACCAGTGTTTTGAAACGACTAAAGGAATGGTAAAAGAATTAGGTTTAAAAGAAGGAACCTACAGAAATTCGTTTCAATCGAGACTGTTAAAAGATCCTTGGTTGAAACCATATACGGATCATGAATTGGAAGCCATGCCTGAACAAGGAATTAAGAAACTAGCAGTAATAACGCCTGCATTTGTGGCTGATTGTTTGGAGACTTTAGAAGAGATTGCCATGGAAGGCAAGGAAGAGTTTTTTGCTTTTGGAGGAGAAGAGTTTAAGCATATTGGCTGTTTGAATGAGAGTGAAGCATGGGTCGACGTTGTTAAAGATTGGATAGAAAATTGGAATTCTAAATAGATTGAATTGACTTATTTATACGTAAAATCATTACATATAATATTTGTAACCACTTGGTTTGCAGGTTTGTTTTATATAATTCGACTTTTTATTTATTATAAAGAGGCGGAAGATAAAGAAGAGCCAAGTCAGACAATTCTTAAGAATCAATATGCACTGATGAGTAAAAGGCTATGGTATATTATAACTTGGCCTTCTGCAGTGTTGGCTACTATTTTTGCAATCTGGTTATTGGTCTTGCAACCTTTTTGGTTGGAGGCAAACTGGATGCTTATTAAACTGGTTTTTGTCGGATTGTTGTTTGCGTATCATCTTTCTTGTCAGATGATGTATAATCAGGTCGCTAAAGGCTATTTGAATTATTCTTCTAACGGTTTAAGAATATGGAATGAAGTCGCAACAATCATATTGTTTTCCTGTGTTTTTTTAGTAGTTTTAAAAACAACATTAGGTTGGATTTTTGGTGTAGTGGGTATTGTTGGAGTTTCCATATTGCTCATGCTAGGAATTAAATTGTATAAGCAAATTAGAGCAAGAAAAAGTTGGGACAGCCAGTAAATTAGGCCATCTATTAAAAGCCCTTTTCTATGGAAGATCTTAGTAAAAAGCAAAAATTACTTATAGGGATTCTTTTTGATCTCATAGGAATGGCATCGTATGTTTTTCCTTTAACGGATATTGTTTGGGCGCCATTGTCCGCTTATCTTATGATCAAAATGTATAAGGGAAACGTAGGTAAAATTGGAGGTTTAATTTCATTTTTAGAAGAAGCTATTCCAGGTTTGGACTTTTTCCCCTCTTTTACTTTAACCTGGTGTTATGTCTACTTACTTAGTCGGAAGAAACCTATTTAAAAAAACGACCTAAGCCCATTCTTTCAAGCATTTTTTTTTCAAAATTCCAGAAAAAAGTAAATTGACCAAATACCCATCCAACAAGAGGTAAGGTAATCTGATAAATTGGGAATATCAACAAGATTCTCAACACAATATATAAAAAATAAGGTTTCGTTGTTTCGGAATCTAGTCCAATGAAATTGGTTACTGGACCTGCTACCCAAGTGGCAAACGAACCATTAATTGCGAATACGATGATAATGGCAATAACTTGCCAATTTGAAGTGATTCCCCATCGTTTTTTCAACTTCTCCATTAAATTTCTAATTTTCGGCAAATGTAAGTATAATATATAAATGAACAAATTTTGATCAATAATTATGGTATCCGGAATTCTTATGAACCCTTAATTCATCGGTTCAAGAAGTGATATTTTTAGTATCTTCCCACAAATATTTAGGTACATGAAGAAATTAGCTTTACACTGGAAAATATTATTAGGAATGGTACTTGGCGTAGCTTTTGGTTTCGTCATGGTTAGTTTTTCAGGTGGGAAAGAGATTGTTCAAGATTGGGTTAAGCCTTTTGGAACCATATTTATTAACTCCTTGAAGCTTATCGCAGTGCCGTTAATCTTAGGTTCTTTAATCTCTGGGGTTTCTGATTTAAAGGATATTTCCAAACTTTCTAAGATGGGTGGAAAAACAATATTGATTTATTTGCTAACAACTGTTGTGGCAGTTAGCATAGGTTTGATGTTGGTAAATACGATCACACCCGGGGAATCAATAAGTGAAGAGACGAGATCTGAATTAGTCTCCAATTATTCTCAAAACACTCAAAAATATAAAGATGAAGCAGCAGCTCAGCAGAATAATGGGCCTTTACAGGCTTTAGAAGATCTTGTTCCAGATAATATTATCGGTGCCGCAGGCGAGAATAGGAATATGTTACAGGTGATCTTTTTTGCCGTTTTCTTTGGTGTGGGATTGATTTTACTGCCTGATGATAAAGCGAAACCAGTCAAAGATTTTTTCATGAGTTTTAATGAGGTTATCTTAAAGATGATAGACTTAATTATGTTGGCTGCTCCATATGGTGTGTTTGCTTTATTAGCAGCATTGATCGTAGAGTCACCCAGTGCAGATCTCTTTAAAGCACTAGGTTGGTATGCCTTGACTGTAGTTGTTGGTTTGTTGATCATGGTTATTTTTTATACAGTACTGGTTGTTGTATTCACAGGTAAAAAACCAAAGGAGTTTTTACAGGGGATTTCCCCGGCTCAATTACTTGCATTTTCTACGAGTTCGAGTGCTGCAACGCTGCCAGTGACTATGGAAAGAGTGCATGAACACCTAGGTGTTGATGAGGAGGTGTCAAGTTTTGTCTTGCCGATAGGGGCAACTATAAATATGGATGGAACTAGTTTGTACCAGGCCGTGGCAGCTGTTTTTATTGCACAGGCTTTTGGGATGGACTTGACACTTGGTGTACAACTAGGAATTGTTGCGACAGCAACGCTAGCCAGTATCGGTTCAGCAGCGGTACCAGGTGCCGGCATGGTCATGTTGGTAATTGTTTTGGCACAAGCAGGGATACCTGAAGCGGGACTGGCACTAATTTTTGCGGTTGACAGACCTTTGGATATGTGTAGAACAGTAGTTAACGTTACTGGAGATGCTACCGTATCTATGCTTATCGCCAAATCCGAAGGGAAATTAGGAAATCCAAAAGTTAAGGATTGGGACGATAGCTATCAAAAAGACTAAGTTTTTTTTTAATCCTTTACCATCTCATTAAAATACTACCCCAGGTAAATCCACTTCCGAATGCGGCAAGAACGACAATGTCATTTTCTTTAATTTTGCCTTTTTCAAAAGCTTCACTTAAGGCTATTATAATGGAGGCCGCAGTAGTATTTCCGTAATTCATGATATTGTTATACACTTGATCATCTCTCAATTTAAACTTATGCTGAATAAATTGGGCTATCCTTAAATTAGCTTGATGTGGTATGAATAAATCAATGTCGGTAGCCTGCATTTGATTCGCTACGAGGGCTTCCATGATCACTTCACTGAACCTTACCACGGCATTTTTGAAAACAAATGTACCGTCCATATATGGAAAATAGGAAAGATCTTCTTCTTCGGCATTTATGATTTCAGGCACCCAATGTTTGATACTTGGTGAAGTGACAATTAATTTATCTGCATATTTACCTTGACTATGCAGGTGTGATGACAAAATGCCTTTATTGTTGTCTTCAGTTCTTGAAAGAACACATGCCCCGGCTCCATCGCCAAAAATTACAGAAACGCCTCTTCCTCTAGTCGTTTTGTCAAGACCATTACTATGGTATTCTGATCCAATAACCAGGATGTTTTTATACATGCCTGTCTTGATAAATTGATCAGCTGTTGATAATGCGTATACAAATCCAGAGCATTGATTTCTTACGTCAAGGGCACCTACCGTATTCATGTCAAGCATATCTTGAATTTGAACACCGCATCCAGGGAAGTAATAATCAGGACTTAATGTCGCAAATACGATAAAATCTATATCATCTTTAGATAATCCAGACTTCTCAATTGCAGTTTCAGCAGCTTTTGCACCCATTGTGGCAGAAGTCTCATTACTACCTTCCTTGATCCAATGTCTTTGTTTGATGCCGGTCCGTTCCTGAATCCATGCATCGTCAGTGTCCATAATTTTTGAAAGATCATCATTGGTAACAATATTGTCAGGTACATAAAAACCGAGTCCAGTTATCTTAGAGTTATACATATATGGTGTTAATTAATTTAGTTGTCTTGATTATTAGATTTAGGTATTGCTCTTTTTTCGCCATTTTGACCACAAAGAACTATTCATTTTTATTGGCAATGTCGGAATAGTAAAGATAAGTAATTTATTGGATTTTAATTGATGAGCAGGATCAGAGCCTGGCTTTTGCTAAGAATGTTTCTGTCATCTTGGCAGAATAGTTTGTTTGGTATTTAATTTGATTAGGCTAGTTGTACATATTAAATTATAAACGAAGAAATTATGGCAAAAGGAAAAATAAATGTAGCTGTTGAGAATATATTCCCGCTGATAAAGCGATTTTTATATTCTGATCACGAGATCTTTTTAAGAGAATTGATCTCCAATGCAACAGATGCAACTTTAAAATTAAAGCACCTTTCATCAATTGGTGAATATACAGGGAATGTTGATGATGCGAAACTGGAGATTAAAATAGATAAAGAAGGAAAAAAACTTCATATCATTGACCAAGGTATTGGGATGTCACAAGATGAGGTTAAAAAGTACATCAATGACATCGCCTTTTCAGGAGCTGAGGAGTTTCTTGATAAGTTTAAGGATGAAAAGAATGATTCAGGAATTATTGGGCATTTTGGTCTAGGGTTTTATTCTTCATTCATGGTGTCAAAGGAAGTTGAGATTCACTCAAAATCATATAGAGAAGATGATGATGCGGCACATTGGATCTGTGATGGTTCACCTGAGTACACTTTGAAGAAATCGAAGAAAGAAGACAGGGGTACTGAGATCATTTTACATATTGATGATGATTCATTGGAGTTTTTGGAAGAAAGCAGAATCAATGAATTATTGAACAAGTACAATAAATTTATGCCTATTCCAATTAAATTTGGAACTGAAGAAGTAGCCGACCCTGAACATGAGCCAGCAACAATAACTGATGCGGAAGGCAAGGAGACAACCGAGCCGCAAAAAATGATTACTGTTGACAGGATCATCAATAATCCAAATCCGGCATGGACCAAGCAACCTAGTGATTTAAATGATGAAGAATATAAGAGCTTTTATAGAGAATTGTATCCGATGCAATTTGAAGAGCCATTGTTCCATATTCATTTAAATGTAGACTATCCATTTAATTTGACAGGGATATTATATTTCCCAAAGTTATCGACTAACATGGATGTACAAAAGGACAAGATTCAATTGTATCAGAATCAGGTGTTTGTAACTGACAATGTGGAGGGTATAGTTCCAGATTTTCTTCAAATGCTTAGAGGTGTTATAGATTCTCCTGATATTCCATTGAATGTTTCAAGAAGTTATTTGCAAGCTGATGGTGCTGTAAAAAAGATATCTTCATATATCAGCAAAAAAGTAGCTGACAAATTAAGCTCTTTATTTAAAAATGACAGAGAGGGATTTGAAAAGAAATGGAACGACATTAAAATAGTTATTGAATACGGAATGTTGTCAGAACCTAAGTTTTTTGAGAAAGCTCAAAAGTTTGCTTTATATCCAACAACAAAGGATGAGTTTTTAACTTTAGAAGAGTTGAAAGAGAAAGTTAAGCTTTCCCAAACTGACAAAGATGGTAATCTTGTTATTTTGTATGCTAACAATAAAGATGAGCAACACAGTTTTATTGTGGAAGCTGAGGCCAAAGGTTATGAAGTTTTGGTTTTGGATTCTCCAATTATACCACATTTGATTCAAAAATTAGAAACTGAAGGTGAAAAGATAAAATTTGCAAGAGTTGATGCGGATCCAATTGATAAATTAATACAAAAGGATGAGGATCAAATTTCTAAGCTTTCAGATGATGATCAGGAGAAATTAAAAGGATATATCGAAGAAATTGTACCAAAAGAAAAGTATTCAGTTCAATTGGAGCCTATGGATTCTCAATCTAATCCGTTTATAATTACCCAGCCTGAATTCATGAGAAGAATGAAGGAAATGCAACAAACCGGAGGCGGTGGAATGATGGGTATGGGAGGATTTCCTGAGATGTATAACCTTGTAGTGAATACCAATAGTGATTTGATGCAGAAGATATTGAAAGCTAAAGGGAAGCGCAGTGAGTACATAAATCAAGCACTTGATCTTGCCAGATTATCTCAAAACTTATTGCAAGGTAAAGAGAAGACTGATTTTATAAAAAGAAGTTATGAATTGATGAATAATTAATCAGTTGATTTCTATAATTAAAAAAAGGCTGCCCGAATGGGCAGCCTTTTTTTTTGTGCTGAACTTATGAAAAACGATCCATGTAGATTCTTGATATATGGTCTTAGCTTATTAGGATTGTTATCAAAAAAAAACTCTTCGTTTAGGAAGAGTTTTAAATATTATTCTACTGGAAAATCAAAATAGGTATTTGGAAATGGTTCATCTTTCAATGTGAAATGCCACCATTCTTTTGGATAGGATTGCCATCCGTGTTTTTCCATCCTTCTTTTTAGTAATTGTCTAAGTGAATGTTGATTTTTTGAGATAGACGAAGTATGGTCTGTACTAGAAACTTCATCGAAAAGATCATAAGGACTTCCCATGTTAAGTATTTGCTTCGTTTTTAACGAAACAATAGTTAAATCAACTGTGCTGCCTCGGCTATGTCCGGATTTTGTTGATATATATCCTTTTGAAAATAAATCTTTTTTATCAATGTTAGGGTAGTACTCCAACTTGGTTGAAGTATCTGAACCATCTTGAGACCATTTCATAAAATGGTCCGTCGCTTGCTGTGGTCTGTATGCATCATATACTAATAAGCCAAAGCCTAGTCTTTCCAATTCATCTTGTACCTTTTTCAAGGCGGCGGCAGCTTCTTTGGTCAAAAGCACTTTAGGTGCGTTATAACCTTTAATTGGAACTCCAACAAAATTATTTGAACCATAATATCTGAGATCAGATCTTAGGTTAGGCATCAGTTCCTTAAGGTCGATAAAATCTTCCTTTGAAGGCGGCTTGTTTGGATTACCATTATCTATAGTGGTAAAACTTAGTAGTGCGATAACTACAAAACTTTTTATAATTGTATTCAATTTCATTGTTGCAATTGTTAAGAATGCTTGTTTAAAACGAACATTTAACATTTTTATTATTTTGTCGAAGCAGTTTTTTAATATTTCAGCATGAAACTCGTATGGAAAAGAATATTTTCGTTACATGTTTTACAGTGATAATCTTAATAATTTGATCTAAAATGCTGATAAATATGATTTTAACTTTTTAAATTCGCTATAGATAGTGATCTAACCAAGCTATAAAGTCGAATGATACTTAAGAAAGGTAAAAATATTCCTAATTACCCAAAAATGTCATTTAGAACCTTTGCCAGTCTGATTCCTGATTTTTGCAGTTGTGACATGACCAAATCGAAGTGATCGTATGAATATCTATAACTGAGCTTTTCCTCGGGTTTAGCGGATGCATATACTTTCTTTGCCAAAGCCTGAGACTCATAAGTCCAATCAAGAATACTTCCTTCTTTGATGATTTCAATTTGAGTCTTCGAAAGTTTTTTCCTGTTACTTGTCAATTCCGTGTAGCTCATATTATAAAATTCAATCATGCCGGAATCCCAAACCCTGTGAAGGTTTGATTTTTTGTAGTGCCATTGCAGTTTAATATCGTTTCCTCCTTTATCTTCTCCTCTTCCTACATGCAGTGGTTGATGCAAGTCACCAATAAGGTGCACAAGGAACTTTAAAAAGAAAACTTTGTCATTTTCGCTGGAATTTGGATCCTTCAATACACTTATACAGTGATCAATACCCATTACAATATCTCCGCTTTTACTTTTTTTACTGTCTTCGTATTTTGTATCAAAGGGGAAGTTGACAAAATGCCATGAATAGTATTTGTCATAGTCATCATCCGATTTTATGTCATCTCCATAAGTTGATACTAAAGCTAAGCTTTGACCATTGAGTAATCTGTCAATTTCTTTTTTGGCTTTTTTACTCAAGTGAATATCCGCAATTTTACCAATGGAACGATGACCTGTAGCGCCCCATTCAGGCTCATTACTCGCGTTAGAAAATTGGCAAACAAAGGAAAATACCAGTAAGATGAAGAATTTTTTCATAATGCATTTTTGATTCGTGTAAAGGTATAAAAAAAGAGGGCTTATTTTTAAATAAACCCTCTAGTTACACAAATTTAATCTAATTGACCCAAGTTGGTCAAGAGACCTTTATTATGAGATAATATTATTAGTGTTCGTTCATTCTAAAGTCTGAATAAGCATCCATACCATGTTCATATCCATCCAAGCCTTCAAGCTCTTCTTTTTCAGAAACCCTTATACCAACAGTTTTCTTGAGTGTATATAGGATAATGAATGATGAAGCAATACACATAATTGCATAAGAAGCAATACCAACAAATTGACTAATTAACTGATCCATACCAGCCAAATTCCCGAAAATACCTACGGCTAATGTTCCCCAGATTCCACAAATTAAGTGAACGGCTATTGCACCTACAGGATCATCCAATTTGATTTTATCAATAAATGCTACTGCGAATACAATAATTGAACCACCAATAGCACCAATTAATATGGCATCTGTAGGAGACATTTGATCTGCACCGGCAGTAATACTAACCAATCCTCCAAGTATTCCATTCAGATACATGGTCAAATCAAGGTTTTTATACATTGCTGTTGATACTAAAAATGCAGCAACTCCACCTGCAGCTGCAGCTAAACAAGTTGTTACTAAAGTCAAAGAAGTTAACTCTGGATCTGCAGAAAGTACAGAACCTCCGTTAAATCCAAACCAACCTAACCATAAGATTAGTACACCAGCTGTTGCCAATGGAATGTTATGACCTGGAATAGCCATTGGCTTTCCATCTTTAAATTTACCAATTCTAGATCCTAATAACCAAACTGCAACTAAAGCAGCCCATCCACCTACAGAGTGAACCAAAGTAGATCCTGCAAAGTCATAGAAAGGAGTTTCTCTCATATCCAAGAATCCGCCACCCCATTTCCAAGATCCTGCGATAGGATAAATAAGGCCTACATAAATGATTACAAAAATCATAAAAGGAACGATTTTCATTCTTTCAGCTACAGCTCCAGATACAATCGTAGCAGCTGTTGCGGCAAACATACCTTGAAACAAGAAGTCTGTCCACCA
>RCNB010000327.1_pt1 | contig 32390 bp, 30 predicted proteins | sample 2041321 | NCBI WGS metagenome assembly RCNB01 (sample SAMN09708232, study PRJNA481090) | Marine sediment metagenome, whole genome shotgun sequencing project.
TGATACTCGCTCCTGGCTTTCCTGTTGGTTTGATACTCGCTCCTGGCTTTCCTGTTGGTTTGATACTCGCTCCTGGCTTCCCAGTCGGCTTGATACTTGCGCCAACTTCTGATTTGTTTTCTTTTGCCATTTTGATTAGTTTAGTACAGTTAATTATGACTAAATTAGTGAATAATTTGTAACTAATAACCTCAATGCGCAACATATATAAGGTATGTAATGCGTAAACTAACTGCTAAATGAAATTCAGTGCGTTCTTAAAAGAGTGCCACAAGAAGGAGGTAGTCAAAATGCTTTCTATTTATATTGTATCTTCTTGGGTGCTTATTCAGGTATTATCTGTGGTTTGGCAACCATTGGCGTTACCAGAAATTTCCATTACAATTCTAATTCTTGTTTTATTGATAGGGCTTCCTATTTATATCTTCTATATATGGAAATTTCATCTTGTAAAATTTGAAGGAGAGCCTGTAGATCTAGATGGAGATGGTATTATTGATAAGAGCATCTTCCATCGCATGTATTTTTCTGTCTTGGCATTGGTAAGCATGTTCGTGGCAGTAGTTGTGGTTTTTATCATACAAAATAATTTCACTACTAATAATCTTCCAGGTTTTGGTGATGACAAGAAAATAGCGGTGCTAAGGTTTGGTAATAATACTGGAGATCCAAGCTTGGATGTAATAAGTGAAATGACTACGGATTGGATAGTCCATGGCATTACCGAAAAGCAAATAGCACAGGTGATCTCTCCTGAAATAGTCGACGATTACACCAACATTCTAAAAGCATCTATGGCTACATTTGTAGATAAGAACGTGCTTAAGGATTATTTTAAACCTGAAAAAATCATCTCCGGTAATTTTTACTTACAGGACGACAAACTATTATTCCAATCGTCCATAACTGATGGGGCTCTAAAAGAAACACTGATTTCTTTTCAGCCAGTTCAATGTGATTCTGCCTCACCACTGGATTGTATTGAAGAACTAAAGCAAGTAATACTCGGTTATTTGAAGGTTGAGAATGATGAACTGAATCTAAATCTTCAAGATCAAGCCCTACCTCCTAAATTCGAGGCATTTGAATTTCTTATAGAAGCTAAAACCCATTCCAGTGGTTCTGAAATATATTTGGATTTACTTAATAAGGCCATTGAGGTGGATAGCAATTATTTCGAACCACAAGTTCTAAGGGTATCTCATTATTACAACAACGGAAAATATAAGGAAGCTGATTCTTTGTTAAAAACAGTACATGTAAATTCCAGAACCAATAAAAGGCAGAAAAATCTTTTGGCTTTTCATGCGGCACTTCTATCCGGTACAAATGATGAGATTCATAGAACGGGGGTCAATGAATATAACCTAGCTCCATTCGATTGGGATTCAAATACAACCTCCATGGTGACGTCATGGCAATTCGTGTATCAACCCAAGGGCGTGGATTCAATTTTCGAAATGATACCCATGAAAGGGATCGATGTTGCAAATTGTGCTAATTGCGAAGATCGTTATTATGTAAAAGCCTGGGCTGATATAGAATTAAAGAGATATTCTAGTGTTATCGAGTTGCTAAAGCCTTTTTCTCAAGGTATTAGCCAAGTGTTTCTTAAAAAGCCTTTGATTACAGCCTATATAAAAAATAGTGATCTCGCCACTGCTGATGAAATATTGTCTCGATTCCAATTAGCTACCGAACCAAGAATTTGGAAAGAATTATTCATTTATGAAGCTAAAATGATGTTATTAGTCAATGAAGCAGAAAAGGCCAATGAATATTTCACAAAGATCATAGGCACCGAAGCGGATGAAGAAACGCTTAAGTATCATGCAGACGCCTATTATTATATGAGTGATTATGTCAATGCCGAGTTGATACTAGAAAATTTATACAAAAAAGATTCGAAAAATAATGACGTATTAGTTAAGCTTGCAATTTCAAAACTTAAAAACAACAAGCCAGTAGAGGCAGAATTGCTGATTACCAAGCTAGATAATTTAAGGGAAGATTATCAATACGGAGTCATTGATTATCGATTGGCATTGTATTATGCAGCCAAGAATGATGAGAACAAGGTACGCAGGCATTTATTTCAAGCAGTCGCCGATGGCAAGAGATACCATGCCAATAATTTTCAAAATGATCCAGAGCTTCATGAATATTTCAAGCTTGACAGGTTTAAAGAACTATTAGACTTTTGGCATTAGATCTTAATTAGGGAAACCATATGAATAAATTAGACAATGCGTTTGCAATATTGATAGGAGTTGGTGATGATTTACCTGTAACCGTAGGTGATGCAGAAGCTATATATGCCATTCTTTCGGATGAGAGATTGGCCGGTTACGACCCAAAGAACATTCATTTACTCACCAACGAAAAAGCCAATCGGGAAGGTATTCTCAATGCCTTTGACGATATCATCAAGAAGTCGAATGAAGACTCATCTGTAATGTTGTTTTACTCAGGGCATGGCGGTAATTACTCTGACAATACTTTTCTGGAGGCAGAGGGCAAACCACTAAAGCCCGAAAATGAGAATAGACAATATTATCATTTAATTCCCAACGGATTCAACCCTGAAAAATACTTGGAAACTTGGGTGACTTCTGAAGAATTGAAAGATAAGATTTCCCTGATAAACTCAAGACGTTTGGTGTTTTTCCTTGATTGTTGTCATGCTGCGGGTATGACACAGGCAGTAGGCCATGTAACAGAGGCTAATTCTCCCAACGATTTCAACCAACCTGATGGCTTGGCCCAGAAAATTGATGATGGTAAGGGTATGTCCATAATTTCTTCGTGTAGAGAAGATCAGAAATCATTTATTATGCCTGGTGACCCTAATAGCTTATATACAACTTGTTTGTTGGAGGTGTTGAAAGGCGAGCACAAGAATAATTTCGATGAACCATATATTAGAATATCAGAAGTCATACGGTATATATTCAGAAAGGTACCCGAAAGGTATCCGGAACAAAACCCGTATGCCAATTTGCAGATTTATGATGACTTCGTTTTGAGTTATATCCCTGAAGAATTTCAGGCCAATTTGTCTCCACATGCTACGGGTATCGCTGTGCCAGAAGCTCAAAAAAGCATCACTCAGGAAGTGGTCACGGTCTTCAGAGAATCGGAGAATGCCAACAACGTTCTATTATTCATTCATGGCTTTTCAGGAGAAGCCGCAAGTACTTTTGGTGAGATTCCTAATTTATTGATGGCCGACAAACGTTTTGATGGCTGGGATATGTTCCCTTTAGGCTATTCAGAGAATGTCAGTCCAGACATGGGAAAAGAAGTTTGGGGATCACTTGAGGATATTGCTAGGGTATCAGATTTCTTAAGCACATCCATAAAACATAAGTACGAGAAATATGATCGTGTTGCATTGGTGGGGTACAGCCTTGGCGGATTAATTGTGCAACGCGCCATTGTAGACCTAGATGCCGAAAATAGGGAACGTCTTAGCCATGTATTACTATTCGGAACACCAAGCAACGGTATGCCGACCCTAGCGCTAAAGAAACTTTGGAATAACAAACTCAAAGGTTTGGGAGAAGATAGGCCATTCATCAAGACCTTGAGAAGTAAATGGAAAAAAACATTTGCTAAAGGTTATCCTTTTAGCCTTAAGGTAATTGCCGCAACACAGGACGAGTTTATTCCTACCAAATCGTCATTGGGCCCATTCAAAAAAGAACATTGTCATACGATTTCAGGTAAGCATCTTGGTATGGTAAGTGCGGAAGATGAGAACAACGACGCCTACAACATGATTATTAACACCTTAACCAATAACGAATTCCTTAATAAATTTTCGGATGAAGAGGAAATCAATATCCTGCTTGGTGAATACGATGCTGTTGTCAGAAATCTCATGCCTAACATTGACGAACTTGATAAACGAGGATTGGCCAAATTGATATTTGCATTGGAGGGTCTGGATCGTTCTGAGGAAGTTTTGGAAATTCTTCACAAACATCCTTTGGCCAAAGATAATTCGGATCTTCTAGGTATTGTTGGTGGTCGCTATAAACGAAAGTATCTGACCGGTTACGATGCTAAAGACGGTGCCGAAGCCTTCAAGTTCTATGAGAAAGCCTTTAAAATTGCTGAAGGTAAAGGTGATCATAAACAAATTTATTATCATGCCATAAATCTTGCTTTCTTGAGTTTGATCATACATGAAGACGATCAAGAAATGGTGGCGTTTGCCGAAAAAGCCTTAGAATCCGTTGAAAAAGACAGGTTCAACAGCTTATGGAAAATGGCGACTATTGGAGAAGCTAAATTATATTTAGGTGAACTAGAAGAATCCATGGACTACTATAAAAAAGCTGCTGAAAAAGCTGGCATACGCGAAAAAATATCAATACATACCAATGCCTATGCAGCATATACTAGCTTGATGCAGACCGATGACCCAGAGGATGATTATATAAAGTTCCTTAAAGTGCACTTTTTATCGTAACTTTTTAAAAATTAAAGGGGTATGTTAAAATTCATTAAAGGTAGTCCACCAGATGTTGTCTACAGGCAAGCTTTGAAAAAACCCATTCCCGTTAAATGCCTTCAAATTAACGAGCCTTTTACCGTCGAAACGATGGAAGGTATCATGACTGGTAAAAAGGGAGATTGGCTCATGATCGGCATTCATGGAGAAATGTACCCCTGTGATAAGACGATATTTGAAAAAACATACAGCTTACTCGAATAATCAGTATATTAACATTCCCTTAATTAATCCTACAAACTAAAAATTATTTTTCATGAACACAGAAAGTATTTTTGTTAGTTACTCCAGTCGTGATGTCGAATTTGCAAAAGCGATGGCTGCAGAATTGGAAAGACTAGGATCCACTGTATGGATAGATCAACAAGGAATAGATCTAGGTACAAATTGGGACAGTTCAATTGATGATGCATTAGATTCGGCAACAATCTTACTTTTATTGATATCAGAACCTGCCGCAAAGTCAGAAAATGTTCAAGATGAAGTACATATTGCTAAAGAATATGGGAAAAAATTAATTCCAATTTTAATTGAACAATGTGTTCTTCCTATGAGATGGAAACGAATGCAATATGCTGATTTCATTGCAGCACCTAGTAAAGCAATGGAAAGAGTGTTAAAAGCTTTGGATATAGATTTGACCGAATTACCAAAATTCGTGAATTTGAAAACAAAATTAGTAACTGCTAAAACTGAATCAGAAGCAAAACTTGATGAAGTTATTACAAAAACAGAATCCAAAATCAATGAAGACAAGCTTATCGATTATATGATATCAGAAGACGAAATAGAAAAAGCGACTTCATTCCATATAAAAGCACGTAATAAAGAATGGCTAACTGCAGGTTTAGTCACCTTGTTAGTAGTGGTATTGTTTTTTACCATGAAATCAGTTCTAAATTTATCCTTTAGCTCTGAGAATATACTTCAAGAAAATAATAATTTACATCTGTTAATAGTGTTAGCGGGTTCTGCCATATGTTTGTTTCTTGCCTATAAACCACTTGCCAAAGCAAAAAGACGTACTAGAAACCTTGCCTTATTAAATCTATTTAAAGTAAAACGAAAACGTCTGATAAGGATTATCAATAAAATGTCCGATAAAGAAATTGAAGAAATAAATAAAGAATTTTATTCATTAATAGCAATCTAAACCTCTTATATAATGAAACGCATTGACGAAAAAATACAGGAAATAGAAAAAAAAGATAAACAAAGTAGAGGTCTATATATTGGATTTGTGGTACTTATAATTTGCTTTATGGGTGTCGTTTTATTTTTCACTAATAAAATAGAAGAAAAAAACAAAGAAATTTCAGATGCAGATATTCGTGAGTCTAAGCTATTTCAAAAAGTAGAAGCATCTAATTTAAGGAACGAAGCCTTGGTAGATAGTTTACAAAACAGCCTGAAACCTGAACAATATTGGGAACATGTCAATAAAGAACAATCTGTAGAAAGCTACATAGAATTCTTGACAAATATTTGGGGCATTGGTCGCAAATCTGAAGATATGGATACAGCTAAATCTAAAATCCAAGAATCTAATACCATAGGTATGTCTGGTTGGGTATACGTTGGAAATGAAACTGAAAACGGTCCTTTCACAAAACCTACAAAAGGTCAGATAGCAAAAATAATTTGGAGACAAGGACAAGAGGAACAAAATGAATTAGCCAAAATAGTAGATACTAAGCCGGTTAAATACGACATAATTAAATTGGTTAAAGCTACTAATCGCATCACTTATGAAAATGCCAATTTCAATTCTACACAAAACGATGAAGGTTGGCGACCAAGTTCAAAAGCATTCATTTATGATATTAAAAATAATGATGCCGAAGTTTGGGTAAGAATAAAATACTATTAATTTTTAAAAATCCGATTCATTTTAGAATCGGAATTTTTTTTCTTAGAGCATTTCTAAATAGGAAACATTCACGTCTTTTGCTTTTTCTTTCTAGCGGCTGGGAACAATACATTATTCAGTATTAAGCGATAACCAGGAGACGTAGGATGCAGGTCCAATTCTGTTTTAGGGTCTCCGACCCTATGTGTGTAATCCTCAGGGTCGTGGCCACCGTAAAAGGTAAAGAAGCCTTTGCCCTTAATGCCATGGATATACTTGGCCTCACCATTGGTCTTGTTTTCTCCCATGACCAGAACATTCGACTTGATTTGATCTCTGTTAAAAGAAGTTGTTTGCCCCATAAAACCCTTAACCAAAGCTGTATGATTTTGGCAAAGCATTGTTGGAATTGGATCCCATTTCGCCGAAAAATCCATTAGTGAAAAGTAATCCGTTTGTTTTGGAATTCGCCGTTTTTGTGTCATGTCGATCGATGAGAATTCATATACCGTTGGACTCCGTTCTAAAATATAATCTGTAAAAGCAAAAGTACTGTTGTAATTGATCTTGCTCTGGTAATTGGCATCACTTCCATCGCCATCAAACATGGGTTCGCAGATATCAATACCTTCGGCAGAGAGTGCAATATCAAAGCTATCTGTAGCACTGCACATCGCGAACATAAAACCGCCTCCAACTACGTAATCACGAATTTTAAGAGCGACATCCAGTTTTTCTTCAGACACTTTGTTATAACCTAGTTTGGTAGCCAAAGCCTCTGCATTTTTCTTTTCTTCAATATACCATGGTGCTGATCTATAAGCGCGATAGAACTTCCCATATTGCCCTGTAAAGTCTTCATGATGTAAGTGTAACCAATCATATAACAATAATTCATCATCAAGTACTTGCTCATCATATACAGTTTCGTATGGAATCTCAGCATAGGTCAAAACCATAGTTACTGCATCGTCCCAAGGCTGTTTTCCGTTAGGTGTGTAAACCGCTACCCTCGGTGCTTTCTCCAGTATTACAGCTTCCATATTCTTGCTAGGACTACTTATTTCTGTGAGAATAGCCTCAGCCGCAGAACTTGAAAGCACCTCAAAAGAGACGCCTCTAATCTGGCATTCTTTCTTAATTTCTTCAATATCTGGTAAGAGGAACGATCCACCACGATAATTCAACAACCATTTGACTTTTTGCTGTTTCTCGAGCGTCCAATAGGTTATTCCATATGCCTTCAAGTGATTTTTTTGTCCATCTGCATCCATGGGAATGAGAATATAAGATGCAAACGTATTAACGCTAAAGAAAAGTAAAATAAGTAGGGCTATCTTCTTCATAGGTGGAAGATACTTAAAAATTGTTCCTGTTTGAAAAGTTTAAAGGAATATTAACGATTAAAAAGGCACATCATTATCATCCTCTAAATCATTGGCAGGGCCAAAAGCTTCATCTGTTGAAGGAAATGATTCAGGCTTAAAAGTATCATCATTAGCAGCATTCATTTTACTATGGAACTCGAAAGGAGAATCAAAATCATCCAAATTATCGAACTTACCAAGATGTCCAATGAATTTCAATCGAATCTGATCCAAACCACCATTTCGATGCTTGGCAATTATTAATTCTGCTTGACCTTCTGTAGGAGAACGCTCATCATCATCCCATTCATCAATTTTGTAGTATTCTGGTCTATAGATAAATGATACGATATCTGCATCTTGCTCGATCGCTCCAGATTCACGAAGATCGGATAACAATGGTCGTTTACTGCCTCCACGAGTTTCAACGGCACGAGATAATTGTGATAAAGCTATAACGGGCACACTCAATTCTTTTGCCAATGCCTTTAAATTCCTTGAAATCATAGAAATCTCTTGTTCACGGTTCCCTCCTTTTTGGCCTCCTCCTGCGGTCATTAATTGAAGATAATCTACAATGATAAGTTTAATACCATGTTGCGATGCTAATCTTCTTGCCTTTGCCCTTAAATCGAAAATGGAAAGTGATGGCGAGTCATCAATGAATAATGGTGCTTTTTCAAGCCCTTTAACCTTGACATTTAGTTGTTCCCATTCATGTTTTTCTAGTCTACCAGTTCTTAATTTTTCTGATGACAATCCGGTTTCACTTGAAATTAAACGAGTGATCAACTGAACGGATGCCATTTCAAGCGAAAAGAAAGCCACTGGTATATTCTGATTCACGGCTATATTTCGAGCCATGGACAAGGTCAAGGCAGTTTTACCCATACCTGGACGTGCTGCTATAATGATCAAGTCGCTTTCCTGCCATCCAGAAGTTAGCTTATCCAACTTATCGAATCCTGAGGGAATACCACTCAATCCTTCTTTATTGGATATGTCTTCGATTTTCTTTTTGGCTTGAATGACCAAACTTTGAGCCGTTTCACTCGATTTCTTGATATTGCCTTGAGTTACCTCATAAAGTTTTGCTTCAGCATTGTCCAAGAGATCAAAAACATCTTTGGTCTCATCGTAAGAATCTTCAATGATCTCACTAGAAATCTTGATCAAACTTCTTTGAATGAACTTTTGTAAAATGATACGGGCATGAAACTCTATATGAGCCGATGAAGAGACTTTTTGTGTCAAAGAAATCAAATAAAAATCACCTCCTACAACATCCAGCTTCAAGTTCTTCTTTAATTGGCTTGAAACGGTTAATAAGTCAATAGGTTCGCTATTTTCAAAGAGTTGAAAAATAGCTTCAAAAATATGCTGATGTGCTTCTTTGTAAAATGCATCAGGGCTCAAAATATCAATGACTTCATCCACACCCTTCTTGTCGATCATCATCGCTCCAAGCACAACTTCCTCTAAATCAATTGCTTGCGGAGGTATTTTGCCTCTCTCAAGGTTTATCAAGGTACTTTTATCGACTTTGTAACTTTTTATTTGGTCTGGTTGTTTCATCAGAGCGAAAGTAAAGAAATTGTTATGAGAATGTTAATATAGTAACAACCTCATTGTCCACTATAAGTTAACAAATTAACTGTTAACAAGTCAAAAAAATTGTTAACAACCATAAAAAAACCTGAAGTGATATCTTCAGGTAATTTTTGGCAAGTGATGTTTAAAGGATTACCCCTTAAACACACCCATTTCTGAATATTTTTCGTGGCGTTGTTTCACCAATTCTTTTGGTGATAAGTTTTTAAATTCCTCAAATGACCTTGCAATAGCATCTCGAACTGTTATGAACGTTTTTTCTCTATCATTATGAGCACCTCCTAAGGGTTCTTTAACAATTTCATCAACTAATTTCATTCTTTTCATATCTTTTGCAGTAAGTTTCAACGCTTCAGCTGCTTGCTCCTTGAACTCCCAACTTCTCCAAAGAATGGACGAACAGGATTCTGGAGATATTACGGAATACCACGTATTCTCCAACATCATTACTTTATCTCCTACACCTATCCCTAATGCGCCACCAGATGCTCCTTCACCAATGATTACTGTAATGATCGGGACTTTAAGCCTAGCCATTTCTAAAATATTCCTTGCAATAGCTTCGCCTTGACCCCGCTCTTCAGCTTCTAATCCCGGATAGGCTCCAGGAGTATCAATTAAGGTGACTACGGGAATACCAAACTTCTCTGCAGATTTCATTAACCTCAATGCTTTGCGATAACCTTCTGGATTAGCCATACCGAAATTACGATACTGCCTAGTTTTGGTATTATACCCTTTCTGTTGCCCTATGAACATATAACTTTGATCACCGATCTTGCCTAATCCTCCGATCATGGCTTTATCATCCCTAACTCCACGATCACCATGAAGCTCTAGAAAAGTATCTCCACAAATGGCGTTAAAATAGTCTAGTGTATACGGTCTGTTCGGGTGACGCGATAGTTGTACGCGCTGCCATGCCGTTAAATTCTTGTAAATTTCCTTCTTTGCGACTGCTAATTTCTTCTCAATTTGCATACAAGTCTCTGTTACATCAACATCGCTCTCTTCTCCAATAAGTTGGCATTTTTCGAGTTGATCTTGCAAATCTTTTATCGGTAATTCAAATTCTAGATATTCCATAGAATATGCCCTTTGATTATTTGATTAGTTAGGCTACAAATATAAAAACTTTAATTAGGATGTCCGTTAAGTAATCTTCCTTTTTAGCTTCTTCGAATTCTTAATAATTCCATTGATCAAGACCGCGGCAATTATCAATATTGCCCCTATATAGAATTCTGAGCTCATTTTCTCCTTCTCCGGAAATAAAAGTAGCGCTAGAATTATACCATAAATGGGCTCTAAATTATAGGTTAGTACAACTGTATAAGGGCTTAAGTATTTCAGGACATAAACAGCCGCGATAAAAGCGTATGCGGTACAAACGGAAGCCAAAATGAACAAATAACCATAATCTACAGTACTCAAATCAAAGAAATCCTCTGAGAAGCCTTCGCCATATAACATAATGAAAACAGTAATGAATAAAATACCTCCAATAAATTCGTAAAAAGAAATTACCGTTGCAGAATTTTGCTCTAAAAATTTACCATTAAACACAGCAAAAAGTGATGCAAGAAATGCTGAAGTTATACCTAATAAGATACCTGTTAGGTACTTGATCTCACTTTGTGTAATGATAAAAACACCAATGATGACGAGTATCCCAAAGATAATTTCATAGGGAATGACTTTCCGTTTATAGATAAGTGGTTCAATTAGAGACGCAAAAAAAGCACCTGTAGAAAACATGGCCAAGGCAATGGAAATATTTGCTTCATCGATCGATCCAAAAAAAGTGATCCAGTGCAAAGCGATGATCACCCCAGCAAAGGCATACCTAATACCATATTTTAATGATATATTAATATTTATGCCAACAATCTTAATATAAATGAACATGAGCACAATTGCTATGACCATTCTAAACCAAACCAGTGGAATCGCTGTAATAGTAATCAATTCTCCTAATGTAGCAGTGAAGCCAGCTATAAAAACCAAGAGATGTAAATGAAGGTAATTTTTAAGCTTAGCGTTTGGCATTGTATAGAAGGTAAGCAGCTAAAATACCAAATACAACATTAGGAAGCCAAACGGCTATCATGGGTGAAAAATCAGATTGCTCAGCCATCACCCCAAATACCTTATCGAAAAAAACGAAAACCATGGCGATACATATTCCAAATGCCAAATTAACTCCCATGCCACCTCGCCGCTTGATAGAAGACACGGAAACAGCAATTATGGTAAGGATGTAGACGGAAACAGGTAAGCTCCATTTCTTATATTTCACGACTTCATATCGACCAATATTGGATGACCCCCTAAGTCGTTCTTTTTCAATGAAATTCGTAAGATCATGATAATTCAAGGTTTCTGCTATATATTCTACTGGTGTTAAATCTTCTAGGTCAAACTTGAACATAAATTCCTTACGTCTTTCAACAATTAGTGAATCACCATTTTCGCCAACAATTCTCTTTACATAATTGCTCAATCTGTAAGTACTATCTTTTTCAATATATCGAATGTTATTGGCCGTAATCTTATATTCCAATGCATTGCCATTGAAATGCTCCAATGTAAAATTATTACCACGTTTATCTTTAATATTAAAACTACTTACATAGATATAATCATTATCATTTATCTGTCTGAATACATTTTGATTCTTCCTATCCTTCTTACCATTTTTAAAGTATTTGTAATCAAACTCATTAAAACCCTTACTTGCAATTGGTGCTAAATACAAGCCTAGGAATAAGGCAAAACCAGCTACTATGGATGCGCCAATTAAATATGGTCTTAAAAATCGCGAAAAAGAAACTCCCGAGCTTAAAAAAGCGACAATTTCTGTGTTGTTGGCTATTTTGGAAGTAAACCAGATCACCGATAAAAAAAGAAACATTGGAAATAATAGGGTGGCAAAATAAATTGTGAAATCTAAATAGAATCTCGCAATCTCTGGAAAAGGTACTTCATTTTCCAACATCTTGTCAATTTTCTCCGCGAGATTTACGGTAATTCCGATGGGAATGAACAGCAGTAACATCATCAAGAATGTGAATAAATATCGCTTCAATATGTACCAATCCAGTATCTTCATTAAAGTCTTTTATCCATTTGTTTCACCATCTTGTTTTTCCATGTTGAGAAATCACCAGCAATTATACGTTTTCTTGCCTCCCGGACCAACCATAGATAAAACCCCAGATTATGAATAGTCGCTATCTGTTTTCCAAGCAATTCGTTCACTGAAAACAAATGTTTTAAATAGGCTTTAGAATATTCTGTATCCACAAACGTCATATTCATTTCGTCTATAGGTGAAAAATCATCTTCCCATTTCTTATTCTTGATATTAATGGTGCCATGCGCCGTAAACAACATTCCGTTTCTCGCATTACGCGTTGGCATCACACAATCAAACATATCAATTCCTAACGCAATATTCTCAAGAATATTGATAGGTGTACCTACTCCCATTAAATATCGGGGCTTGTCTTCAGGCAAAATATCGCAAACCACTTCTGTCATGGCATACATCTCTTCAGCAGGTTCACCTACAGAAAGCCCACCAATGGCATTTCCTACGGCACCCGAATTCGCAATGTACTCGGCAGATTGCTGTCTCAAGTCTTTATATGTACTTCCTTGAACTATAGGGAAAAACGTCTGATCATAGTCGTATTTTAAGGGTGTTTTCTCCAAATGATTTATACAACGATCCAACCAACGATGCGTCATATGCATAGATCTTTTTGCATAATTGTAATCACATGGATAAGGTGTGCATTCATCAAAAGCCATTATGATATCTGCCCCAATACTACGCTGGATTTCCATGACATTTTCAGGAGTGAACATATGTGTGCTCCCATCAATATGCGACTTGAACTTTACCCCTTCCTCCTTGATTTTTCTATTATCAGATAACGAATACACCTGATAACCCCCAGAATCCGTTAAAATATTCCTATCCCAATTCATGAACTTATGCAGGCCACCTGCTTTCTCCAAAATCGTTGTTTGTGGTCTTAGGAATAGATGATATGTGTTACCCAGGATGACATCGGGATTGATATCATTTTTGAGTTCACGCTGATGCACCCCTTTAACAGAAGCTACAGTGCCTACAGGCATGAAAATGGGTGTTTCAATAACGCCGTGATCTGTCGTTATGGTACCGGCTCTTGCTTTACTATTGGAATCTTGAGTTTCGAGGTTAAAAAACATAGAAAGTATCGTCAGCGAGTAAAGATAAATAACTAATATTCATTACATCCTTAATAAAATCAAAATTGTTAGCAAATCATTGTATTTGGTTGATAAGTGCATTAACACTCCTTTTGATGAGGAGGTTCAAAAAACTACTTTTGGGACTTTAAAAACAACCTTAATTTCATGGCAAATATTAAACATTTAGAAGACTTGGTCACGCAAGTAAGACGGGACATTTTAAGGATGGTGCATAAAGTAAATTCAGGACATCCGGGAGGTTCCCTAGGCTGTGCAGAATTCTTTGTGGCACTTTACAATGAATTAATGGACAGAAATGAAGGCTTTGATATGGATGGTAAGGGAGAAGATCTATTTTTCCTATCAAATGGCCATATATCACCAGTATTTTATAGTGTGTTGGCCAGATCAGGTTATTTTCCTGTAGATGAATTAAATACATTCAGGTTATTAAATTCAAGACTACAAGGACACCCAACGACACATGAAGGATTGCCAGGAATTCGAATTGCATCTGGGTCACTTGGACAAGGCATGTCTGTTGCATTAGGAGCTGCACAAACCAAGAAACTCAACAATGATCATCATTTAGTCTATAGCTTACATGGTGATGGTGAATTGCAAGAAGGCCAGAATTGGGAAGCCATTATGTACGCTGCCGGAAAAAAGGTTGATAATATTATTTCGACAATCGATTTAAATGGCCAACAGATTGATGGTTCTACCGATACTGTACTTCCAATGGGAAGCATCAAAGGTAAATTTGAAGCCTTTGGTTGGGATGTTCTGGAAATTCAAGAAGGAAATAATGTAGAAGCCATACTTAAAGGAATGGCAGAAGCCAAATTAAGAACCGGCAAAGGAAAACCAGTATGTGTCTTGTTGCATACAGTTATGGGCAATGGTGTTGATTTCATGATGCATACGCACGCCTGGCATGGCAAAGCACCAAATGACGAACAATTAGAAATAGCATTAGCACAAAATACTGAAACCTTAGGAGATTATTAAAAGACTTATTCCATTTATGAAAACATACACTAATTCAGGAAGTAAAGACACAAGATCAGGTTTCGGAGCTGGGCTTACAGAACTTGGTAAATCAAACGAAAATGTGGTGGCACTCTGTGCTGACCTTATTGGATCCTTGAAGATGGATGACTTTAAAGCCAATCATCCAGAGCGGTTTTTCCAAGTAGGGATCGCCGAGGCCAACATGATGGGATTAGCTGCTGGTATGACGATTGGAGGTAAGATTCCTTTTACGGGTACTTTTGCCAACTTTTCAACTGGTCGTGTTTATGATCAAATAAGACAGAGTATTGCTTACTCGCATAAGAATGTGAAAATATGTGCTTCCCATGCTGGGCTGACTCTTGGTGAAGATGGTGCAACGCACCAGATTCTTGAAGATATTGGCCTCATGAAAATGCTGCCTGGAATGACAGTTATCAATACCTGTGATTATAATCAAACTAAAGCAGCCACACTAGCCATTGCGGACCACTATGGTCCCGTTTATCTTCGTTTTGGAAGACCCAAAGTCGCTAATTTTACTCCTGAAAACCAGATATTTGAAATCGGTAAAGCCATTAATCTCACAGAAGGAAACGATGTGACGATCGTGGCAACTGGTCATATGGTTTGGGAAGCATTAGAAGCCTCAAAAGTCCTGTTAGAAAAAGGAATATCTGCAGAAGTAATTAATATACATACGATCAAACCATTGGATGAAGAGGCTATTCTTAAATCGGTGAAGAAAACTGGTTGTATTGTGACAGCCGAAGAACACAACTATTTGGGAGGCCTTGGAGAAAGTGTTTCTGGAGTTCTAGCCAAACATTTACCAACGCCCCAAGAATTCATAGCGACTAATGATACCTTTGGCGAATCTGGCACACCTGCACAACTTATGGATAAATACGGTTTGAATTGTCCAGCTATCATTAAAGCGGTTGAAACAGTAACAAAGAGAAAATAATATAGTCATTTAAGTCGTTTAACAATTATAAATCATTAAACGAAATTTATGAAAAATCTATTTTTAATTGCAGCACTAACCGCAGCAATCAGTTTTTCTTCCTTTGCTCAATCAAGTAAAGGTTATGGTATAAAAGCTGGTTTGAATTACAATGCTAACGGAAACTACTTCGAGTCCATTGACTCAAATGCTAAAAACCCAGAAGGAAATGTCGGTTTTCATATTGGCGTTTTTGGCAAAATAGGAAGTAGTGTATACTTCAGGCCAGAACTTGTTTATACGAGTACTAAAAGTGCTTATGATAGTAAAGATTTTACCATGCAAAAACTTGATGCACCATTATTAATAGGCGCAAAGTTGATTGGTCCAATTAGTATATTTGGTGGCCCTGCTTTTCAATACATCCTGAATTCTAAATTTGACGGCAATTCTGTTGATAAAATCGATAATGATTTATCTGTAGGGCTTAATTTTGGATTTGCCCTTAACTTTGATAGTGTTGGTATTGATTTAAGGTATGAAAGAGGCTTTTCTGAAAACGAAGCCGTATTCTTAAACAATAATGGTGTGAATATAAGTAAATTAGATACGCGTCCGAGTCAATTAATTCTTAGTGTATCACTAGCATTAAATTAATCTGAATAGAAACGAACATAAAAAAAGCCGCATTTAGCGGCTTTTTTATTTTTATTGATTATCATCAAATCTTGATGCCGTATCATCCGTATCTAGATAATTAGGGGTACCATCACCATCTGTATCATCATTCATCGGGTTACCATCACCAATATCATTATCGGTAATCCCATCACCATTACTATCAACATTTAGATCTGGGTCTGGCTCAAGATCCTCGTCTCGAGTCAAAGTGCCATCGTTGTCGTCATCGACATCCACAAAATTTCCTATAGTATCCGCGTCTGTATCATCAAATTCAAAAGTGAATTTTCCATCTCCGTTTATGTCTTCTAAATAAGACGGAACGTGATCCCCATCATGATCACTTTCAGTTGCTGTGAACATATTAAATGTAAAGATCAAAGGCGAATACAATAATATTCCGAAAGGTGGTGCTTCAAAATAAGCCAATCCAGAAGGAATGAACATCGCTCCTATTCCAAACTCATTATAGATAAATGTTCCATCAGTATTCTCTGAAAAAGATTCAGCACCCTTAAACTCAATTGCGATTTCCCTGAATCCTTGCACTACATTCACCAAATCAAACCAAATAGGGTTTGGCGTACTATCAAAAACATTGTCGTTTAATAAGGTACCTGTATATTGCACATATGTTGAATCCGCAAACTTTGGTTGGGCTCCTAAACCTTCCCTTACCTTTAAATAATATAGCTTATACTCAATATCCTCTGCATCAGTGACGATCTTGAATGTCACTTGGTCAATTAATGGAATCTTGTCTTGAGTTTCATTCTCGGCAGATATTGTATCAATTATGATTTGAAAATCAGTGGTCATTGGATCCGCTTCAAATTCTTCGTAATTATAAAAGTGCGTAGCGAGATAGTTTTCTATAGAATCTAAATCCAATATATATTGTTCGGCACGATCGCGTATTTCTAATGTATCCGGACTGTTATCTTCCTTTTTGCATGAATTCATAGCTAAACCTAAAACCATGAATGCAATAATGTACTTGGTAAATTTCATTTCTTTCTTTTTATAACTTATATCCTTATTTCAAAAAGACCAGCAAAAAGCAAACCACAAACTTTCTTTACTTTATTGCCTATTTTTGAGGCTGCAAGATACAATTTTATCTTTTGTACGAGCAACAATAATAATGCCAAATTCTGTTAAAAAATATGCGTATTGATAAATATTTGTGGTGTGTTAGATACTATAAAACAAGAAACTTGGCTGCTACAGCTTGCAAGAAAGGTCAGGTAAGAATCAACGATGTCATTGCCAAACCTAGTCGCGAAATATATCCTCAAGATAAAATTACACTAAGAAAAAGCCAAATAAACTACAATCTGGTCGTTAACGACATTCCCAAAAGTCGCGTAGGCGCAAAATTAGTTGATATTTATAGAATAGATACGACACCAAAAGAACAATTTCAAGCGCAAGAATTACTTAAACTCTCAAAGGACCATTACAGAAAGAAAGGGGTTGGACGGCCTACAAAGAAAGAGCGTAGAGATATTGATGAGTTTTATGATGAGAATGAATAAAGACTTTTTATCTTTGAAAAAATCGCTAATTAATGTCCATTTCTAAAAACGTGATACTGGATCACAAACAAATTGTACATAAAATTCGAAGAATTGCCTATCAGATCTACGAAAGCAATATTGATGAAAAGGAAATCATAATAGCAGGAATTGATGCTGGAGGATATGTTTTATCAAAGAAAATAAAATCTGAATTACATAAGATCTCTGATATTGAAGCCACTCTTTGCAAAGTTGTTATCGATAAAAAAGAACCCAGGAATCCCATTATCACATCTCTTAAAATAAATGAATACAATAACAGATCCTTGGTTCTCGTTGATGATGTATTGAATTCAGGAACTACTTTGGTTTATGGAGTAAAGCATTTTCTGGATGTACCTTTGAAACAGTTTAAAACCGCCGTATTGGTAAATCGGAATCATAAAAAATATCCGGTAAAAGCTGATTATAAAGGTATCTCTTTATCTACGTCATTAAAAGAGCATGTCAATGTCGTACTCGAAGGCAAGAACTTTGAAGTTTCTCTAGAATAGATTGAAGATAATTTCTTCAACAATATCCTTTTCAGTCTTACTGTCTATGACAATACTAAATTTAGACTGGTTATAATAATGACTTCTTTCAAAAAGGTGTTTACCTAAATACTCCTTTAAATTCTCTATTGATTCTAGATGACTTATCAAGGGTCTATTTGCCTTAACTTCGAAAAGCCGGTTCGCCAAGGTATCTAAAGATGCTCTGAGATAAAAACTAATAGAATCTTCAGTTTTCAATATTAAATCCATATTGGCACTATAACAAGGTGTTCCTCCACCAAGTGAAACCACGGCGTTATTTTTTGATTGCAAAACATCTTTGAGGCAGTGATGTTCAATTTTTCTAAAATAAATTTCTCCTTTAGTTCTAAAAATTTCAGGAATATCAATTTTTTCCTTTTCAATTATATAGTCATCAAGATCAATGAATTTGCATTTCAGGGTATCCGCGAGAATCTTGCCAATCGTAGACTTTCCTGAGCCCATATACCCCATTAAAATAACTTTCATAAAGGTTTAATTCTTGATTTTAAAGGAATAACAAAAGCACATGAATTAGTCAACAAATTTATATTAAAAAAGTATTGTAATATAATATTTAACCCCTTATATTTGCACCTCTTTTGAAGAAAGGTATTGACCTGGTAGCTCAGTTGGTAGAGCATCTCCCTTTTAAGGAGAGGGTCCTGGGTTCGAGCCCCAGCCAGGTCACAAAAAAAGTTAGGCGTTTGCTTAACTTTTTTTATTTTTATTAGAATTACAACGCGCACGTGGCGGAATTGGTAGACGCGCTAGCTTGAGGGGTTAGTGATCATTAGATCGTGGAAGTTCGAGTCTTCTCGTGCGCACATTTAAATTCATACATTCATTTATTAATAGGCTTTTAAGAAAAGTGTCGTATTACTTCTTAATACCCTACATCCTTTAAATGAACTAAAAGTCCATACTTAGGCTGGCATGTCACTAAAAATGTCCACTGGACATTTCCTACTACGCTCCATCCTCTGGTAATTACTTAGTTTTTCTTCTATTAGATTCCATATTTTTATTCTTCAATATTCATTAAATTTTAAGTAACTAATGATATTCAAGGATTATTGTGTTATGCATCAATGCTTAAATTATGTTAAATATAACGCGTAAGGTAATTTAAAATGTATTTTTGTTTAACATTTGATTTAAATGAATGAACATAGTAAAAAACAGCTTTAGCATTAAGGACCTTGAAAATTTATCAGGGATCAAAGCGCACACAATACGAATTTGGGAAAAGAGATATAATTTACTTCAACCAAATAGAACCGATACTAATATTAGGTATTATAGTCTCGAGAATCTGCAAAAGCTACTGAATATTACTTTTCTGTACAATAACGGGTACAAGATATCTAAAATATCAAATCTTGGAGAAGATAAAATCAAGACAGTGGTGCAAGATCTTGTTAACGAAAATAGTATAAAAGGTCATGCCGTTAATGCTTTCAAAATGTCCATGTTGAATTTTGATCAAAGTCTATTTTTCAATACCTATAATAATTTACTGAAGGAAAAGTCTTTTCGAGAAATCTTCTACGACGTTTTTATTCCACTTCTTGAAGAAATGGGGCTTCTATGGCAAACAGATACAATTACACCTTCTCATGAACATTTTATTTCAGCTCTGATAAAACAGAAGATTCTTGTTAATACTGAAAAGTTACAGGCCGTTGAAACTAAAAAGAAAGACAAAACATTTGTACTCTACTTGCCAGATAGCGAAATTCATGAGTTGGGATTAATGTACCTTAATTACGAAATCCTGCTACATGACTATCAAGCTATTTTCCTAGGCCAAAGTATCCCAATTGACAATCTCATGGACCTTATTCCTCTTTACGACAATATCGTTTTCGTTTCTTATTTCACCGTAAAGCCTTTAAAGGATGACTTGATATCATATTTTAAGGAATTTGAAAAAAAATTAATAAAACCCAATTACACTGAATTATGGGTTTTAGGTAGAATGTTGCAAGAAATAAACACTAACGAATTACCTCAAGGCATTACTGCATTTCATAGCATTGATGGGTTTGTAAAAAATCTATAAATTTTCATGTCAAAAACCATTTCCATTATAGGATCAGGATTTTCATCATTAGCTGCTTCTTGTTATTTAGCAAAGCAAGGCCATAATGTTACCGTTTTTGAAAAGAACGAGACCATTGGAGGAAGGGCACGACAACTCAAAAAGGATGGCTTTACTTTCGATATTGGCCCGACGTGGTATTGGATGCCTGATGTATTTGAACGTTTCTTCAATGACTTCGAAAAAAAACCTTCTGACTATTACACGCTCGAGAAACTAAATCCTGCCTACAACGTATACTTTGGTAAGGATGATTATATTTCCATTGAAGATACGCTGGACAAAATTTGCCATGCATTTGAAAAAGAAGAATCCGGCAGTTCTAAAAAACTTCGAAAATTCATAAAAAAAGCACAGGATAATTATGATGTTGCGATTAAGGATCTAGTATATCGACCTGGAGTTTCTCCATTAGAATTGGTGACACCAGTGACTATAAAAAAAGTAGGCCAGTTTTTCAGCACCATAAAAAAAGAAGTGCGTAAAGAATTCAAGAACAAGAAATTGGTTCAAATTCTGGAATTTCCAGTATTATTTCTTGGGGCAAAACCAAGTGATACGCCTGCCTTTTATAGTTTTATGAACTTTGCAGATTTTGGGTTAGGCACCTTTCATCCTAAAAAAGGTATGTACCAAGTGATTCTGGCTATGGAAAACTTAGCAAAAGAACTAGGTGTGACCATTAAGACAAGCCATCCCATTGACAAAATATTGGTTGAAAATGGCATAACAAAAGGAATATCATGTAATGGAAACCTATACAACTCGGACGTTGTATTAACTGGTGCAGATTATCATCATTCAGAAACTTTATTAGATAAGCAATATAGACAATACTCCGAAGGGTATTGGGAAAAAAAGACCTTTGCTCCTTCTTCTCTACTCTTTTATGTAGGGTTTGACAAGAAATTAAATAACGTTGAGCATCATACCTTATTTTTCGATGTGGATTTCGACCTTCATGCAGAAGCTATATATGACGACCCTCGTTGGCCGGAGAATCCACTTTTTTATGCAAGTTTCCCTTCAAGAACGGATACTGAGGCTGCACCAGATGGACAGGAGGCCGGTATTTTCTTGATTCCATTGGCACCGGGAATTAAAGATACCCCAGAAATTAGAGAAACTTATTTTAATAAAATAATGACACGTTTTGAATCCCTTACCTCTCAAAAAGTGATGGAAAATATTATCTTTAAAGAATCGTTTTGTGTCAATGACTTTATAAAGGACTACAATTCGTACAAAGGGAATGCATATGGGCTGGCAAATACATTAATGCAAACGGCATTTTTAAGACCCAACCTCAGAAGCAAAAAAGTGAAAAACTTGTTTTTTACTGGTCAACTAACAGTTCCGGGACCTGGTGTGCCGCCAGCGTTGATTTCAGGAAAACTCGTTGCTGAACTAATAAACAATGAAAATTAATTATGAAGAGTCTTTTTGATACTGTTTCTTATGATTGTAGTAAGATCGTCACCCAATCTTATAGCACATCTTTCTCGTTAGCGACCAAGATGCTCTCTAAGTCCATTCGTCAAGATATCTACAATATTTATGGATTCGTCAGGTTTGCAGATGAAATAGTAGACACGTTTCATGAGTATGATAAGGAACAACTTTTCAATGATTTTGTAAAAGACCTTGAATCATCCCTGATCAACAAAATTAGCTTGAACCCCATTTTGAATTCATTTCAACATACATTCCATAAATACAAAATAGACAAGAGCCTAGTAGATGCTTTTCTTGAAAGTATGCGTCTAGACTTGCACAAACAAGATTATTTAACAGATGAAGAATACAAGGCTTATATATATGGATCGGCAGATGTCGTCGGGCTCATGTGCCTTAAAGTTTTTGTTAAGGGAGATGACGCTAAATACAATGAGTTAAAAGATTCCGCTATGAACCTCGGCTCGGCTTTTCAGAAGGTCAACTTTTTACGAGACCTAAAAGCAGATTTTGAAGGTCTAGAAAGAAGTTACTTTCCTAATACGAATTTGAAGGAACTCGATGAAGATTCAAAAAGGAGAATCATTGATGAAATTGAAGATGATTTCATGAAAGGTCTAGAAGGCATACACAAACTGCCGGCGGAGGCAAAATTTGGCGTTTTCATGGCCTATAGATATTATTATCAATTACTTAAGAAACTTAAGAAAACCCCAGCCTTAAAAATAAAGAGCTCAAGAATTCGTGTGACAGACTATAAAAAAGTGGAGCTATTAACGCGAAGCTATGTGAAATATCAACTAAATCTAATTTAGTCATGGAAATAATTTATTGGTTATTGGTTTTTTTCGCCACTTTCAGCATCATGGAATTCATGGCATGGTTCACGCATAAATACGTTATGCATGGGTTTTTGTGGTCTTTACATCGGGACCATCACAAAAAAGATCATGATTCTTGGTTTGAGCGCAATGATGCGTTCTTTATTTTTTACGCCGTGGTAAGTATGACTTGTTTTTATTTATGGAGTTATGAAGGCGTTTGGTATTGCCTGCCAATTGGACTCGGTATCCTTGCTTACGGAATCGCTTATTTTGTAGTTCACGATATATTCATACACCAACGTTTCAAGATGTTCCGCAACGCCAATAATTGGTATGCCAAAGGCGTTAGGCGTGCACATAAGATTCATCATAAACATCTAGGCAAGCAAGAAGGAGAGTGCTTCGGAATGTTGTTCGTACCCTTTAAATATTTCAAGAGATCATAGATGAATTATCTCTATTTGCTATTGGATATTGGTTCACTCTCTATCCCATTGTTATTTAGTTTTCATCCCCAACTCAAGTTCTACAAGAAATGGAAAAGCTTGTTTCTTGCGATTCCATTGACCATGTTGATATTCATCCCATGGGATGTCATTTTTACCCAACAAGGTTTTTGGGGATTTAATGAGACCTATTTCCTGAACATACGCATTCTCGGTTTACCATTGGAAGAATGGTTGTTTTTCATATGTATTCCTTATGCCTGTGTATTTACTCATTATGCTTTATTGGAATACTTCCCGAATATGAAGTTGAAGTTATCTACCACTAAATGGATAAGTTACTGCTTAATAGCACTATTGCTTTTACTTTCCATAATGTATTACGATAAATGGTACACAATGATAAATTTCTTTTATGCGGCAGTTTTGACAACGATTGCTCTGAAGGCAAATGTGGAATTACTGAGAAAATTTTACCTCACGTTTTTAGTGATGTTAATTCCTTTCTTTATTGTGAATGGTATTTTGACTGGAAGTTTCATCGAAAATGAAGTCGTTTGGTATAGTTCCAGAGAGATATTAGGGTTACGCTTGTTCACAATACCCGTTGAAGACAGTATGTATGCCTTCACACTAATTTTGACCAATCTATTACTAACTGAATACTTTCAAAAAAAACTATTCGGCAAGTAATTTATCAAGTAATTCCCTGACACTTTCACTATTCCAATTCGCAGCTCCAGTTTTATCAACTACGATATTTCCCATTTTATCAATTATGAAAGTTCTAGGAATACTTCTACCTGCAAGCAATTCAGGTATATCCGCCATAGGTCTCATAATCCTAAATGTATAATCATGTTTATTCAAGAATTTTTGAATGCGGGCTTTTTGTTCCTGCGATACCAATAAAAATTCTATCTTATCATTGTAATCATCGTAGAGGTCTTGAAACGCAGGCATTTCTGCAATGCAAGGCGGGCACCAAGTTGCCCAAAAGTTAATAAGAACTACCTTGCCTTTGGCTTCTGAGAAATCATATTCTAATCCATCTATCGACTGTAGCTTCCAGCTATAATCTTTAATACTTTTTCTATCACTTTCTGAAACTTCCGAAGGACTGAACATCGCCAATCCTTTATGCAATAATACTTGAATTGGTTGTCTTGTTTGCGGGACAATCATTAAAACAATTACCACAAGAAAGATGATGTTGGAAACTTTCGGTCTTTTTAATTTCATGAGTATTCAAATATAAGGAAGCACAACCCCTAAGTCGAAGTTGTGCTCCTAATCTAACAAAAATAATTTTATCTGGTTACGGTACCAAAAGGCAATGACCCCAAGTTTAATCCGAACGCGTGAGTCGATGGTGCTGTTTCGGTTCCTGCGGTTCCAACCAATGGCTTAAGTGCAAAAGGTGCTGGAGAATTGTCTGGTACGGGTTCGACCGAAATCACAACGGTCCTATTTCTTATATCCAATGGAAATGTTTCTCCTGCTGGGGCATTCATGAAGAAATCCTCTCCCGGTACTGGAGGCCCTGCTTGCATTGTTGCGCTAAAAAGCGCCAAATCATCAACTACATTGAATGCTGTGAAAGTGCCTGTAGTTAATGGACCTGAATCTCCTACAACCCATCCTTCATAAGCCCAGCCAGCTGGTAAGGTTGGTAATACGAAATTAGGTATTGGAGGCATTCCAGGTGTTCCAAACCATACACCATTTTCATCATTCCCATTATTTGTTCCCATTTCATCTGTTGGTGTTCGTAAGAAAAAGTTTCCAGAAGCATTGTTAAAATCACCTACGATCCCTGTATTGACTGCAGCTGATTCACCCGAAAAATCTCCTTGTAATACTTTAGTATCCGCAGGAGCTGGATCTGTATCATTCGCTGGTTCTATACTCAAGACAAAAGCTGTGGCTGTACTCAACGCGGTTACATCTATTGAAAAAGAGGTTGCTGATAAAGCTCCTGCACCATCTACCGTAAAGGTTCCTGTGGAGACCGGAGCTCCTGCCACGATGATCCATCCTTCATATACGTAATCAGGCCCTAGGTCTTCGAGTCCGTTCAAACTCAATATTAAATTTTGGGTAGTAAGTCCGTTATCGTCATCACTACTGCACGAAGTGGCCATTATTCCTAATGCCATTACTCCTAAAAAAAGTTTTTTAATCATTGCTAATAAATTTTAAAGTTCATAATTTAATTATGACTCAAAATTATAGCACGGGGAAATCTTTAAATGTTAGGTAGCTAACACTAAGCGATTTTATCATAGAATCTTATTTCACTTCTATTGAAATCGAGAATATTTTCTTCCTTTAGTTCATTCAACAGAATATTAAGAGTTGGTCTGGAAGTGCCAATGAGCGAAGCGATGTCTTTTTGGGTATAGGGATGCTTGACCACGTGATCGCCTGTCTTCGGGCAATCATAACCATAATCTGCACATAATTCATCAAGGAATTCTACAAGACGTGTCTTTGCATCCTTGAAAAGCAATAGCTGAAGTCTTCTTTCTAATTTCTTGAACTTGAATCCTATGAATTTATACACTTTAAAACTAAAACTCTGGTTGTCCCGCATCAGTTCATGCATGGTTTTGACACCAATAGGACATATGAATGTATCGTTATCGATCGATTGCGCAAATTCATCGCGTTTGTTCTCGCCCAAGATGGCTTTCTCTCCAAACAATTCACCACGAGTTAATATGGCCTTTACGATTTCGCCACCATCTTCTGAGTAATACCCGATCTTCACCTTGCCTTTTTCTATAAGATAGATTTTATTGGCATTATCTTCTTCAAAATAGATGTAGTCTTTTTTCTTGTAGGCATCAAAATCATGCTCAGTCTTGTACTCCTTAAATTTATGTGGACATAGGATATTGAACAAATTAACATCCTCAAAAACCCAAAGTGAGCTCATAACATTGATTTTATTAGTTGCGACTTTGTCGCCCAAACGTGATCAACCTTACATAAGAAATGAAAAATCTCCTGTCTTGAAAGTTATCAGAACAGGAGATTCTTTGTAATCAGTCTAATGTTTTGGATTTAGGCGTTTTCTTTCTTGATCAAATTCAAGGCTGAACCTTCATTGTACCATTCGATTTGTGCTTGGTTGTAGGTATGATTCACTTTAAAAACATCCTTGCTTCCATCTGCATGCACGGCCTCTATGGTCAATTGCTTGTCTGGAGCAAATTCATTCAAGTCCAAGAAGTTAAATGTGTCATCTTCCTGAATCAAATCGTAGTCGCTTTCGTTGGCGAACGTCAACCCGAGCATCCCTTGTTTTTTAAGGTTGGTCTCATGAATTCTTGCAAATGACTTTACAATTACAGCCACTACTCCAAGAAATCTTGGCTCCATCGCAGCGTGTTCTCTTGAAGAACCTTCTCCATAATTATGATCACCAACAACGATCGTTGGGATTCCGGCTGCTTTATACTCACGTGCCGTATCTGGCACGCCTCCGAACTCACCAGTAATTTGATTCTTGATGAAGTTTGTCTTTTTACCATATGCGTTGACCGCTCCGATCAAGCAGTTATTAGAAATATTATCTAAATGCCCTCTAAATCGTAACCAAGGACCAGCCATTGAGATATGATCTGTCGTACATTTACCAAAGGCCTTTATCAAGAGTTTTGCACCCTTTATGTCATTGCCAATCGGCTCAAATGGTGTTAGCAACTGTAATCTTTCAGATTGAGGATTCACTTTTATATCTATACCACTTCCATCAGCAACTGGCTCTAAATACCCGTTGTCCTTGACCTCAAAACCTTTAGGTGGTAATTCCCATCCTGTTGGCTCTTCAAACATCACTTCCTGTCCATCTTCATTGATCAACGAATCTGTAATGGGATTGAAATCCAAACGCCCAGAAATGGCAATTGCTGCTGTAATCTCAGGTGATGCAACAAAAGCATGCGTGTTTGGGTTACCATCGGCACGTTTAGCAAAATTCCTGTTGAATGAATGCACGATACTATTCTTTGGTGCATTCTTAGGGTCACTATATCTCGCCCATTGGCCAATACATGGTCCACAGGCATTGGTGAATATCTTTGCATCCAACTTTTCAAAAACATTTAAAATACCATCACGTTCTGCGGTATAACGCACTTGTTCTGAACCTGGATTAATACCTAGCTCCGATTTCATTTTCACCCCTTTATCCAATGCTTGTTGCGCAATGGAAGATGCTCTGGACAAATCCTCATAAGACGAATTTGTACAAGAGCCAATCAATCCCCATTCTACTTGCATTGGCCAATCATTGGCTTTGGCCTTTTCAGTCATTGCCCTACCGACTGGGGTCGATAGATCCGGTGTGAATGGCCCGTTTAACAAAGGTCCTAGTTCAGACAAGTTAATATCAATGACTTGATCAAAATACTGTTCAGGGTTTGCGTAGACTTCAGCATCGGCCGTTAAGTGTTCTTTTATCTCATTAGCTGCATCGGCAACGTCTTCTCTATCTGTAGCACGTAAATAACGTTCCATGGATTCATCGTAACCAAATGTAGATGTCGTTGCACCTATTTCAGCACCCATATTACAAATAGTTCCTTTTCCTGTGCACGACATGGATATGGCACCTGGGCCAAAATATTCTACAATAGCGTCAGTTCCTCCTTTTACGGTAAGAATCTCAGCTACTTTTAAAATAACATCTTTTGGAGCGGTCCATCCCGAGAGTTTACCCGTTAATCTAACACCGATCAATTTAGGGAATTTCAATTCCCATGCCATTCCAGCCATAACATCTACCGCATCTGCGCCACCAACACCAATCGCCACCATTCCTAATCCACCAGCATTTACGGTATGTGAATCTGTCCCTATCATCATACCGCCTGGAAATGCATAATTCTCTAATACCACTTGGTGGATGATTCCAGCTCCTGGTTTCCAGAATCCAATTCCATACTTATCAGATACAGATTCGAGGAAATCAAATACTTCACTACTCACGCTATTAGCATGTTTTAAGTCCTTTGAAGCACCATCCTTAGCTTGGATCAAGTGATCACAATGCACAGTGGTTGGGACAGCTACCTTCTTTTTTCCAGCTTGCATGAACTGCAATAGAGCCATTTGTGCTGTAGCATCTTGACACGCTACTCTATCTGGTGCAAAATCTACATAATCCTTACCTCTTCTAAATACTTTAGTAGGTGTTCCGCCCCAAAGATGAGAATACAGAATCTTTTCAGATAAGGTCAAAGGGTTGCCTACAATGTTGCGCGCTTTGTTCACACGCTCTCCCATTTGGTCGTACACCTTCTTTATCATGTCAATATCGAATGCCATATATATATATATTTAGGTTATTTGAATTATTTTAAAGTGATGCAAAATTACGCATTTAGGGAGACTTTTAAAATATTTGAAGTGATATACGAAAACGTTTGCGTTTCTTTCATTGAAACTCTATTTTTTAATCATTATTTTGAATATTAATCAATAAAAATATAGTCAAAATATCAAATTAACAATCTAATTTCTATTGAATCTATCTAAAAGGAATGGTTTATCCCGCAGATTCATAACCGGTCTTTCAAACCATCGATAAAGTATGTAAGAAAGGATAGATGAAATGCCCAAAAATAGCAAAGCCATCAACAACTTACCTGCAGTGACCATGGAGCCTACATCCACAAACTTCTTGATAGTCAATAGCACTATGGAATAATTAACTAAATAAAGGCTATAAGACAAGATGCTTATCCATGTAACGGTGCTTTTAAGGATATTGGATTTCTTCCATGTGGATAATATGGGAAGGAAAAAAGCAATGCTTATAGAAACCATTGGTAAATAAAATACATTATAAAAAAATGACGCATTTTCTGGTAGGAGGTTGAATTTGAATATAATGACGTGCATGCCCATGAATACGATACTGCCAATCATAGCGTATACGATTCTACTTTTCTGCCAAGTCGCTTTCCATTTAATGGCAATATATGCTGCTATGAAACCATAATAAATACTATCTATTCTATAAATTACCACCTTCCGCAGATTCTGACTCCAGTAACCGTAATCACTGATCTCCTCATTAAGATGAAAAACAAATCTGAGCATGGCGCTAAGTACTATGATGCATAGAGCTACCCAAATAAATATCTTGACTTTATCTGTTTTCTTGAACATATAGAAGACAACCAACAATAAAACTGGCCCTAAGATATACGCAAATTCTTCAATCGAAAGACTCCAAGATTCAGTAAAAAAATCAATTTGCCCAGAGGTAAAATTTTGCAGGAATAAGAAAAATGATGGGATATCAGTTATACTATTGTGGTGGAGAAAATAAATCAAGATAATATTGATCATTAAGATCAAATAATAATTTGGCAAGGTTCGTAACCACCGTCGAATCAGGAAATACAACATGTCTTTCCTTCTTGTTTTTCCTTGCTTGATCTGCCTGAGTAAAATGCCCCCAATCAAGAATCCACTCAAAACAAAAAATACATCTACACCGATAGCTCCAAAAAACCTAATGATAGTCAATAAAGTCGATTTGGTTTCAGGATACATCAACAAGCTTGTATGCGAAAAAAGCACTAACAAGATCGCTACCGCTCTCATGACATCCAATCCGAAGATTCGTTTGGAGAAATCCATTTTCATCTATCAAGTCTTCTTTTAATGAATCGGGAATCCCTTAGGTCCATCATTGGCTTCTCAAACAATCGATACAATATATAAGACAATATCAGGGTCAATATAAAATATACGGCTATGTAAACCACAATTCCTATCCTCGTCAAAAAATCTGTAGGTACTTTATGTTTTAACCATTGAAGCACAACCGAATAGTGCAATAAATACATGGAATATGAGATTACACTCATGTACGTGATAGGCTTCAGAATGATTTTTGGTGCTGACTTTATATTGGACAGTAATGGCAGTGCACAAGCAATAGCTATCGAATTCAATGGCAGATACAATACATTCCAGAAAAAGGAATGCGTTTCAATGAATATTTGTTTTAGAGTGATCATGACATTCATTCCCACGAATATCGCACCACCTATTATCAGGAACATCCATCTATATTTTCTCCAATTATTTGCTCCGGCAATCGATATCCATGCTGCCAATACCCCATAGTAAATAGCATCAATTCTATAAATAGTATTGGCTTTTAGATTAACATTCCAGAAGATCATCGTCTTAATGTCATCATTGCCATTATAAACCATCTTGGTGGCAATGAAAAACGCTATGATCATAAGCGTCACTATCAAAAATAGACGTTTCTTGCTTATCTTAAGTTTGAGGAACAACACTAAATACAAAAGCAAAGGCCCTATGATATATGCAAACTCTTCTATTGGCAAACTCCATGACTCACCAAAGAAAGAAGGCATTTCAGTACTAAAATTCTGTAAGAAGAAGAAGTAACTGCCGATATTCTCAGGCAGGTTGGTTCCGAGATACCAGGCCAAAATGATATTGAACACCAATACCAGATAATAATTCGGCAAGGTCCTGAACCAGCGTCGTATCCAGAAATATTGAACATCCTTAAAACTAAATTCTTGATCAACGAAAAGTTTATATATGATTCGGCCAATGAGGAATCCACTAAGAACGAAAAAGATTTCAACTCCTATAACGCCTGCCAAACTCATTAGGTCGGTCAAGAAGCTCTTTGCAGGCGGTAGGATCCAAATCGCGTGGGAGAATACCACTAGCAGAATCGCCATTGCCCTCATAATGTCCAATCCAAAAATCCGCTTCTCGTAATTAATTTTCATAAATTTGCTTCAAACCGTCTCAAAAATGAAATTGCTTAAGCTTAAAAATATATTTATTTTTCTTCTTTTGGTTGTTATTGGTGGAATAATTTATTTCAATACACTTCAAACACGACACAAAGAACTCATAAAGTCCAAAGTATATTACACCCTTGGCTTAGTGGATTCGCAGTGGAAAAAAGACTTGACGGACAACAAAGTCACCTTTACTACTCCAACCTTTGTTATCAGTAACATTTACAAATCCATGGAAGGCCCGAAATCGGATACCTATATAGCTATTGATGATACTAAAGAAGAATTGCTCTACCTAACATCATTCAAGACCAATGCCTTTTCTGCTGACGGGAAACAACGTATGCCCAACGATTTTGTGTGCCATACCAATTTTGAATACCGTGATGGTGAGCATTATAATAGATGGAATTACACAGAGCGCATCAACCAAACGTATCCGCGTATTACCTCTATTAGTAATGGCATTGAAGAGTTCGAATTGCCGGAGGGTTTTGGGTTTCCGGTATTCTCTAATGAGCGTATATTACTGAATGCACAAGCTCTTAATCACAACGTTACTGATTCAACTTTCAAGGTCAAGCACAAAATTGAAATAGGGTTTACCAAGGATAAGGACAAGCGTCTCATCCCGCTTCAGCCAAAGACCATCTATATGATGTTTCCTTTTGATATCAAGAATCCATTCGTGGGGCCAACAGATGATCTACCAAATGCCTGCGTTCCTGTAGAGACCAAGAACCACACTTATTACGACGAAAATGGAAATCCGCTTTCTGGACATTGGATATTTGCACCAGGAAAGCATAGTTATCGTTTTGATGCTAGCAAGCAATTGGGAATAAAAGACAGCATTCGCTTGCATCAAGTGACATCGCATTTACATCCCTTTGCGGAACGACTGAAATTAGTGGATAAAACAACTCAAGAAGTCATTTACGATTGTGTAAGCGAGAATTTTAATGATAAGATCGGATTAAAAAACACACCTACTTTTACTAGTAAAAAAGGTGTTTGGCTATATCAAGATCATATCTATGAATTGACACTCGATGTCAACAACACGACTTCAAAAAACCAAGAAATGATGGCAAGTATGGCAATTTTCTATTATGACGAAGGCATGGAAGAAAAAATAAAGAGCTTTAAACCCATTTCGCAATGAAGTTCATTGCCCTAATCTGTCTTCTTCTTTTTTCTTATAAATCCGAGTGGTATAAATTATCCGTTTTAAGCTATACCATTAATGAACAAGGGATAAAGGAATTTTATTCCAGTGTTTATAATGGAGACTTCCTAAATCAAATGAATGATAAATTTACCAATGAGCATCTAAACAACAAAGTAATCATTGCCAATTTCTTCTTTACCCGTTGCCCAAGCATTTGCCCGCCCATGCGTCAACAACTCATCG
>RCNB010000777.1_pt1 | contig 32356 bp, 25 predicted proteins | sample 2041321 | NCBI WGS metagenome assembly RCNB01 (sample SAMN09708232, study PRJNA481090) | Marine sediment metagenome, whole genome shotgun sequencing project.
TTGGCACCAACAGAATCAACAAATATACTTTGGGAAAAAGCACCCAAGGACTTAGTAATTACTTGAATAAAGTATATGCAGGAACAGAAATTAAAGTGGTCATCGCTTTTGATTGCCGGCACAATAGCGATACCCTTGCCAGAACAGTAGCCGAAGTATTTTCTGCTAACGGTATAAAAGTGTATCTCTTTTCAGATTTGCGCACCACGCCGGAACTTTCCTTTGCTGTACGGCACTTAAATTGTCAAGCGGGAATCGTACTCACAGCATCGCACAATCCTCCAGAATATAATGGTTACAAAGTTTATTGGACGGATGGTGGACAAATAGTACCGCCCCAAGACGAGAAAATCATTGCTGAAATTAATGCATTACCCTTTGAGAATATTAAGTTCAAGGCAGATGAAAGTCTCATTGAGGTTATAGACAAGGAAGTTGACGAAGCGTTTATCCAAGCCTGTGTAACTAATGGTAATTTCAATGCCGAAGGAAAAGACGATTTCAAAATTGTGTTTACCTCCTTGCACGGAACTTCCATAACCGCCATCCCAGAAGTCTTAAAACGCGCAGGATATAAAAATGTAACAATTATAGCCGAGCAAGCCGAACCTGACGGGGATTTTCCCACCGTAAAATCACCCAACCCAGAAGAATCGGAAGCGCTCTCCATGGCCGTTAAAAAAGCCGAAGAAATAGGCGCCGACATGGTCGTGGGAACAGATCCTGATAGCGACCGTTTGGGTATTGCAGTACGCAATTTGGAAGGAAAAATGGAAATCGTGAACGGAAACCAAGCAATGGTACTCATGACAAAATTTCTACTCGAAAAAAGAAAACAAAAAGGTTTTAAAGGCAACGAATTTATTGCCACCACCATTGTATCTACACCAATGATGGAATCTATGGCAAAAGCCTACGGTGTAGAATTTAAGACAGCGCTGACCGGATTCAAATGGATTGGCAAAATGATAAAAGATTTTCCTGAGTCCGATTTTATAGGTGGAGGTGAAGAAAGTTTTGGGTATATGGTAGGAGATTTTGTAAGAGACAAGGATGCCGTGACCTCTACCCTACTTGCTTGTGAAATTGCTTCTCAAGCGAAAGCAAACGGAAGTTCCTTCTACAAGGATTTAATTGACTGTTATGTAGATTACGGTTTTTATAAAGAACACTTAGTATCCATTACCAAAAAGGGAATTAGTGGAGCAGAAGAAATCAAACAGATGCTGAAAGATTTTAAAGAGAATCCAGTAGCATCCGTTGCGGGTTCTAAAGTAAAATGGATAGAGGACTATAACACCGCTACAGCCAAAAATGTGCTTACTGGGGAAGAAAAAGTGATTGATATACCAAAATCCAACGTATTAATTTATGAAACAGAAGATGGTACTAGAGTAGCGGCAAGACCCAGTGGTACGGAACCCAAGGTCAAATTCTATATCAGTACCAATACCAAGTTGGACGCAGCAGCCGATTATAAAAAAGTAGCCGCAGAATTGGATGCCAAAATACAGAGCATTCTTAGCGAGCTTAAATTAGGGTAATGGATTATTTTAAAAAAATTCTTCGTTTTGCGAGGCCTTACCGAAAATACGGGTATCTGAATATTTTCTTTAATGTCCTGTACGCTTTGTTCAGCGCGTTATCCTTTGCGGCCTTGATTCCTATGCTTAATGTTTTATTTGAGCAAACGAAACCGGTAGAAAAACTCCCTGTATTTGAGGGAATAAGTAATGCCAAAGACTATTTTATAGATTATTTGGGCTACCATGTCACTCAATATGCTGGTCAGGATAAAATGAAAGCGCTAATCCTAGTTATTGGTCTAATCTTAGTATTGTTCCTGCTTAAGAACCTTTTCAATTATCTAGCTATGTACTTCATTACTTTTTTAAGGAATGGTGTGCTAAAGGATATTAGGAATAGTATGTACCGTAAAATTACCGAGTTGCCCATTTCTTATTATTCCGAAAAGCGAAAAGGAGACGTCATCGCAAGAATATCTTCAGATGTTCTCGAAATTCAACATTCTTTCCTCTCTATTTTGGAACTTATTGTACGTGAGCCTCTTACGATTTTATTCACTATACTCATCATGTTTGGCATCAGTGGAAAATTAACCTTATTCGTCTTTATATTTATACCAATTGCCGGAATGATTATTTCTAGAATAGGTAAGTCCCTAAAAAATAAATCTGATAATGTGCAACGGGAACAGGGCGAATTTCTATCCATAATAGAAGAAACTTTAGGTGGACTCAGAGTCATAAAAGCCTTTAACTCGGAATCCCGTTTTTACAAAGCTTTTAGCGCCTCAACTACCCGTTTTTTCCATTTTAGTAATACTTTATTGAATCGACAAAATTTAGCCTCTCCAACCGGGGAGTTTTTAGGTATTCTCGTCATAGGTGTTTTATTATGGTTCGGCGGAAAAATGGTATTGGTCGATGAAACTTTAGACCCTTCCTCTTTTATTGCCTATATGGGACTGGCCTACAATATACTAACCCCGGCAAAAGCAATTAGCAAAGCATCCTACGGAGTTAAAAAGGGAAATGCAGCAGCAGAACGTGTTCTAGAAATATTGGAAACAAAAAATTCGATTGCAGAGATTGAAAATCCTATTGAGAAATCGGTCTTTGAAAATAACATCACCTTGGAAAATATTTCCTTTAAATATGAAGATGAATATGTATTAAAAGACTTTAACCTAAATGTTCCCAAAGGAGGAACCGTTGCGCTCGTAGGTCAATCCGGCAGTGGTAAAAGCACTATTGCTAATTTAGTAACGCGTTTTTACGATGTAAACCAAGGGAATATCAAAATTGATGGTATCGATATAAAGGACTTGTCAAAGAAATCGCTTCGAGGTATCTTGGGGCTAGTTACACAAGATTCTATCCTATTTAATGATACGGTACAGAATAATATTGGCTTAGGAAAAGAAAGTGCTACCCTAGAGGAAATTGAGGAAGCAGCTAAAATTGCCAATGCGCATGATTTTATTATGGAATTGCCCAAGGGATATAATACCAATATTGGTGATAGTGGAAACAAGCTTAGCGGCGGTCAGAAACAACGACTCTCTATTGCACGAGCGGTACTTAAAAACCCACCCATTATGATTTTAGACGAAGCCACCTCGGCTTTGGATACGGAAAGTGAAAGATTAGTGCAAGATGCATTGGAAAAGATGATGAAAAACCGCACGTCCATCGTCATTGCCCACCGTCTTTCCACGATACAGAATGCCGACAACATTGTTGTGCTTAAAAAAGGAAGTATTGTAGAGCAAGGTTCGCATACAGAACTGTTGGATAAAAAAGGAACTTACAAGAAACTCGTAGACATGCAATCGTTGGGTTCCCTGTAATCCTATATAATAATTCGGTCTAGTCAAGACAGCTTACTACTAGATTTTGAAAGAAGTTGGCAGTGTGCATGCAACACTTACGCAAATTCAATCTCAAAAAAACGTAATCAAGCACTATTCTAAATAAATCGGACTTAACGCGTTAAACCTTTTTGTAACTTAAAGGTCAAAGTAAGCAAACACAGGATATTTGATTTCCGAAAAAACACTGTTAACGGAGTTAAAGGTAAAAGAAACTCGAGCCCAAGCATTCGATGTTGTAGTTAATACCTACAAGGAACGCCTCTATTGGCATATCCGTAGAATTGTCTTGAACCATGATGATGCCGATGATGTGTTGCAAAACACTTTTATTAAAGTGTTCCGTAATATCGACGGTTTTAAAGGCGATAGCAAACTGTTCTCTTGGATGTACAGGATTGCGACCAACGAATCACTTAGCTTCTTAAAACAGAAGTCAAAAAAACTAGGATTGCGCGATGCGGCGTATCAAGACAAACTAATTAACGATTTACAGGCGGATGTATATTTTGAAGGAGATGAAATTCAGCTACAGTTACAAAAAGCGATAGCTACCCTTCCCGAAAAACAAAAACTAGTTTTTAATATGAAATATTTTGAGGAATTAAAGTATGAAGAAATATCAGAAATTTTAGGAACGAGTGTAGGAGGCTTAAAAGCCTCATACCATTTGGCTGTTAAAAAAATGAAAGCATACTTAAAAGAGAGTTAGCCCTTACAAAGAATTAAGTGACAAGGAAATAGAATGGAGAAATTTAATAAAAATAATCCTTTTAAAACGCCGGAAAATTACTTTGATAATGTATCAAATTCACTTTCCAGTAGGTTATCGGAAGAAAAAAAACAACTTCCCAAAGAAGATGGTTTTATTCTGCCCAAAGGCTATTTGGATACCCTAAATGAAACAATACAGGATAAACTAACTCCAAAAGAAAACAAGGTAATACAGCTAAAACCTAACATGTACTACTACATGGCAGCAGCTTCTATTGCAGCCATATTTATTTTAGTTTTTGGTCTTTATTGGAACACCCCAAAAGAACCAACCTGGGATAATGTGGTAAATACAGATATAGAATCTTACTTTGATGACAATGGATTTGGACTTACCTCCTACGAAATAGCGGAAGTGATTCCGGTTGAAGGTTTAGAAATAAATAATTTTTTGGAAACGCAACTCAACGAAGAGAATATTTTAGATTACCTAAATGATCACACCAGTGATTTTGAAGAACTAAATTTAGAAGACTATGAATAGGTTAATTATTATTATAGCAATACTTTATGCAAGCGTTAGCGTTGCCCAACATAAAGGAAATAGAGAGAAAATAAAATCTCTGAAGGTGGCTTTTATCACTGATCGTTTAGAACTCACAAGTAAAGAGGCACAGCAATTTTGGCCTGTTTATAATGAGCATGAGGGGAAAATGGAAGTTTTACGCGATAAAGAACGATCTCAAATAAAAAATAAGATGAGAGATGCTGCTGGCTTAAGTGATAAAGAAGCAGAAATCTTATTGGAACAGTTTATAGGTTTTAAAGAAGAAGCGGAGAAGCTAGATAAGTCGTTTATAAACGATTTAAAGAATGTTATAACTCCAAAAAAGACATTGTTACTACTAAGGTCAGAAGAAGAGTTTAAACGTCAATTGATAAGGCAATACCGTCAAAATAGAGGAGGAAGGTAATAGTTGAATATAAAGAGGACGAAAGATAATAGGATACAGTAGCTTTAAGTAAAATAGTACCGTAACAGTTCGTAGTTATGTTTACTATCTAATATTCTAGATAACTTTGTATTCTTTATTAAGTATGCAATACAACTTGTGTTTAAAACCTAAGTCAATAGAATCTGCAAGCATCTATCTAAAGGTCAACTTAGCAATCCTATCCCTGCCAGCTGCATAAGCAATAGAATCGTTTTGAAAGCGAAGAGTATAAAAAGATTCTTCTGACAGTTGTTTCCAAGACTGCCCTTTATCACTTGAGTAGGCAATTCCTGTAAAGCCAAGAGCTACGATACCTAATCCTTCTGTTCCTGGTACAAACTGGATACAGCTTCTATAATTTGGCAAAGAACCATCTGCCATTAGCTCCCAAGTTTTACCGCCATCCAAGGTTATCGCTTTATTGGCAGTATTACCTTCTGGGTTGGTATAATCACCTCCAATAGCAACACCTAAATTTTCATCATAAAAATCAATGGAATAGATACCTTCTGTGGGTTCTGCTTTTGCTATGGGCGTAGTTTGGACTTCCCAAGTATGCCCTTTATCGGAAGAATACAAGATTCGTTTTGTCGTTGCTACCCAAGTAGCATCACCCAATACTTTTATATTTGTATTACTGGCCGCAAAGGCGCCTTCTCCTTCAATTCCTTCAGGGAGTTGATCACAACTTAGCTTATTCCAAGTACGCCCCCCATCCCTAGTAATAATAATTGAAAAACAGCCATTTAGGGTATCTCCTGCTGCAATTCCCTCTTTGTCATTCCAAAAGGTCATCGCATCATAAAATACGCCTTCTTCCTCCTCTTTATATACCAGTTCCATTTTACCTGTATCTCCTGTTTTGTAGAGCAACGCAGGATTTTCAACGGTGAGCATAAAAAAATCTGTAGACGTATGTGCAACTGCGCGGAATTCGGGAATTGTAGTTTGGTATTTTTCAACATTAACCCTTACTTTTCCTGTAAGTAAATCAATAGACCCAAAAGTCCCTTTGTTGGCTGCAAAAGCCAAACTAGTACCCATGAGTTCTATCGCACGAATACTTAAGGAATCTGAATACAAAGTTTCAATCTCCACTGCCGAAAAAGGAAGTTTCTTGGGTATTTCCGTACAGGAGAAAAGAATTAAAAGACTAAAAACTATGATTAATTTTTGCATATCCAAAAATAGCACAAAAAATCAAAGCTCCTTCCTCAGGATTTCTATATGCCGTATCAATCGTTTTACATCAATAGCCAAGGTCCCATTGTAAACTCCACGTATGTAACCTTCTTTATCTACCAAAATAAAGTTTTCTGTATGAATGAAATTACTTGCGTCTTGGGTTTTTACAAAATCCTCATCTGCAAAGTAGCCGTTCCTAGCGATATCATATATGGCATCAGTATCACCGGTAACCAAATTCCATTTTGGTAGGTTTATTTCATTCTTTTGCGCATACACAGCTAATTGATCTACAGTATCATTCCATGGCATAACCGAATGTGATAGTAGCATTATATCTGGATTATCGTGGTATGTATCTCTTAGTAGTCCCATATTTTTAGTCAAATTGGGACAAATGCCAGGACAAATAGTAAAAAAGAAATCTGCTACATATATTTTACCTTCAAAGGTTTTGTTGGTTACCTCCTCCCCTTTTTGATTTGTAAATGAAAACGCTGGAATTTTATGTGTTCCTTTTTCCCATTCTGGGGTAAAAATTGCTGAGTTAAAATAGGGAAGTTTTGAAATCTCCATTTTTTCTACAATCTCTATTTTTTCATTTTCCTTTTCTCTTCGGCCACAAGAAGCAAGCACGGTAACCACAACGAGGAATAAAAAAGAGTTATTTAAGTTCATTGGAATTAGTGTTTAAAGTATAACATTTCTTAAGGCCAATGAGACCAAAACGTTCACTGTTTTTAACTACATAATTTGCTCTTATTTTTCCACTATCTGTCCACATGCGTTGGCTTCCTATTTCTTTTCCGTTGGAATAGTTAAATTCTCTAAGAAGTTGCCCGTTTTTGTGCCATTCCTTTCTGCTTCCAAGGTATTCTCCTTTTTCATTAAAGTGATAATCGAACTTTTTAGCCCCATCTTCCCAATAGCCCAAATGATTACCAATTTTCACCCCTTTTGCGTAACTACGACTTTGTAAAAGTTTGCCATTAGGATGCCATTGTTTTTCAAAGCCATCTTTACGACCTTCTTTGTACTGCAAGTTCATCTGTAAGGATGCATCATCATATTTTGAAACTAGTAGTCCGCTAAATGGATTCTTTTGATAGTGCAATACTCCGTTTATCATTTCAAGTTCTAAACTGGCTTTATCAACTACTAACTCCTCTCCTTCGCACGAAAGAAGCCAAATGAAAGAATATAGTAGTACTAAAAGAATCCTCATGTGCTTATTGACTTACATTGCCTGCTGTACCGTAAAAACCATTCCCATTCAAATAAGGGTCCGCATCAGTAATATGATAGTGATAAATACCATCAGGGAATTCTGCTGTAGCACTTATATGCCCGTGAAAATCATCTAAATCATCATTGGCAATGGTAAGACCATTTTCTACTGGGCCATAAACTGGGAAACCATCAGAAAGTAACCCTAGAAAAGCATCCGCTCCAAATTCGGAAGTTAGAAATGTTGGTTCAATGTGGTAATGATATTGTCCTGTATTCTGTGGGTGACCTAACCATTGATCAAAACTATTTATCTCATTAGTTAAAGCCTGATTATTAGGTCCTGCATATTGATTAAAAAAAACAACGCCATTTCTAGAAATACCTATTGGTCCGAGAGGAGTGGTTTCGTTAGTTGTTGACGCTCTAGGGTTAAGCGGTATGGTAAACATAATATTCTGTTCTGCAATTCTATTCGGATTCAAATTAAACGCAGTATTGTCTCCAATGTATGCTTCGTACAATTCATTAGCGGTATCCCAATAGGGACTTTTATGATTTGGAAGGTCGGTGGTTGTGAAAATTACGTTATCACCGTTTATTTCATACGTAAGGTCAGTACCTGAAAATAATTCTAAAACACTATTGATGTCGTATACGGTGCTATCCGTAGTTACATCAGTATCTGCATCTTCGATTTCATCGGTATCAGCAATTATATCATCGCTATTATCACTTGAACAAGAAATAATAGGCATGCCTACGAATAGTATACTAAGCAAAAAAGAATTTATATATTTCATTTTAAAAGAATATTAGGTTTGTAAAAATGTTACTTGTTACGTTGTCAATTTCTAATAATTTCTAGCTCGTTAATTAATTTTTCTTTTTTAATACTACGCACTTCACTCAATGGCAGTTGATTTGTATCCAACATGTTGATATCCTCCAACGGGTCTGCACTCAAATCATATAAAGCCTCTGTATTATCTGAAAATAAAATGTATTTATGGGTTGCATTTCTAATCGTATAATCTGATCCACCAGAATCCTGTCCTACCTCGGTATACACAAATTCTCTAATACCTAAATCACCACTATTCAACAAACTTTTAAAACTTTTACTATCATAGATTTCACTTATACCGGTGCCGGCCATATCTGCTATGGTTGCAAATAGATCAGTTGTTCCGATAAGTGCATCTTCGGTTTGATTGGTGCGGCTAACCGTTGCACCTGAAACGACCATGGGCACATTTATCCCTCCTTGATAAACCGTTCCTTTAACACGTCTATTGGGATAATCTTGCTTCACTTGATTTGGAGTACCATTGTCGCCAATAAAAACGATAATTGTATTGTCTTTTTCTTCTTGACTCATTGAGGCCAATAATCTACCCATTTCGGTATCCATGGCTTCCAAAGAAGCCATATAATATGGTATTGGATTTGCATCAATACTAGCTTGGTCTTCTGCCAGTACCCCTTGTGAATGTAAATCGGTAGGAGGCAAATGAAAAGGCGTATGCGGTGCATTATATGCCAACCATAAAAACCATGGTTTAGTCTGATTGTTCACCCAATTAATTGCTAGATCAGTGAATTTTGTGGTTGTATACTCAGTTGATATAACCCTATTTCCGTTTTCTACTAAACTCCAGTTGGAATAGTTTGAAACACCTCCACTTAGAAAACCAGCGTAATAATCAATACCCATTGCTATAGGATGGTCAATATCTCGTGATAAGTGCCATTTACCAATTACTGCGTGGCTATATCCTTCATTGGTGTTCTGATCCAAATATTGTTGAATAGAAGTTTCTGACGTAGCTAGAACGTCATCTACTTTAAGAACATTGGTTCTAAACCCATATTTACCAGTTAATATACTAGCCCTTGTAGGCGTGCACGTGGGATAGGACCAGACGTTGTTAAAGCGTATACCTGATGAAATCATTTGCTGAAGATTAGGCATATTGGGTTTTATGCTACCCAAATTATAACCAGGACTTGCATCTAAGCCCATATCATCTGCTATAATTAATAAAATATTAGGCGTAGAACTGTCTGTTGTCAAATCTTCAGATAAAGCCGCATCATCACCAGTACCCAGGGTAGAATCAGCGATAGAGTCAGTCGAACATGATATTAGGATGAATATAGGTGCTAATAATAGTCTGTTTAATTTCATAAAATTAATTGGGTATCTTTTTATGGATAAAATCGCTTTTTCTTTATATAAATTAAATCTGTGCTATATTTAGAAACATAGTTTAGGAAACCCATTGCGCTTCTGACTATCGAATTAGGAAAAGGTTTAATACGATCTTAAAAAAGAAACAATACCTTTGCAGCCTTAATTTTTAAGAATGAAACTGCACAGAAATCTAGTATTTGCCGTAATCGATGCTTTGAATTTAATATTCAATGAGAAAGAATATGCCGATAAAGTCGTACAAAAAGTATTGCGTTTTGATAAGCGCTGGGGTGCTAGAGATAGAGGTTTTATTGCGGAGACTACCTATGAAATGGTACGATACAAGCGTCTTTATACAGAAATCGCAGATGTAAAGGAGCCTTTTAGTAGACCAGATTTATTTCGTATGTGGGCTGTTTGGGCGGTACTCAAAGGGGTTGCTTTACCGGATTGGAAACAAATAGAACCTACTCCAGAACGTCGTATAAAAGGGAAATTCGATGAGCTTTCCAAGATTCGAAAATACCGTGAAGCGGTGCCAGATTGGATAGATGAACTTTGTGAAAAATCCCTTGGTGAAAAATTGTGGACGGCAGAAATAGCAAAACTAAACGAACCCGCGCAAGTTATCCTTAGAACAAATACGCTAAAGATAACCAGAGAAGAATTAAGAAAAGCCCTATTAGACGAAGGTATTGTTACCGAAGCAATTAAAGGTTATGATTCTGCACTTCGCTTACCAGAAAGAGCTAATGTTTTTGTAACAGAATGTTTCAAAAAAGGATTCTTTGAGGTACAGGATGCCTCTTCTCAATTGGTAGCTGCCATGCTAGATGTAAAACCTGGACAACGGGTTGTAGATACCTGCGCAGGAGCTGGTGGAAAATCACTACACCTTGCCGCATTAATGGAAAACAAAGGACAGCTGATTGCGATGGACATTTACGGTTCTAAACTAAAAGAATTAAAGCGACGTGCCAAAAGAAATGGTGCCCACAATATAGAGCCTAGGGAGATTGATTCTACCAAGGTATTCAAAAAGCTATACGGAAGTGCAGACCGCGTTCTTATAGATGCACCATGTACTGGTTTAGGGGTGATTAGAAGAAATCCTGATACCAAGTGGAAGATGCAACCAGAATTCTTAGAGAAGATTACCAAAATCCAACGAGAAATTTTAGGTAGCTACAGTAAAATCTTAAAGCCTGGCGGTAAAATGGTATACGCTACCTGCTCTATACTTCCACAGGAGAATAACGATCAGGTGAAGTCCTTTTTATCTAGTGAAGAAGGTACGGACTTTTCCATCATCAGCGAGAAGAAAATATACGCCTCTAAAAGTGGTTTTGATGGATTCTATATGGCCTTGTTGGAAAAAAAACTAGTATAAATTGTAAGCGGTAAGTCAATTTATATCCAATTAAGTCTTTAAACCAGATTGAAACAGGTTTAATCAAACAATCCAATTTGCTTTCGCGCCATTTTTGTGGTGCTGTCGGTTTTGGTTACGGAACTCGCTTGATGCTTGTTACCCCAACGTTGCATAGACTTGACAACAGGAAGAAGTGATTTACCCAATGGTGTTAGGGAGTACTCTACCCTAGGTGGAATTTCAGGAAAGGATTTTCGTTCCAAAATTCCAGATTTTTCCAATTCCTTCAATTGCTTACTTAACATTTGTCGATTAATACCCTCCATTTCCTTAAGCAACTTAGTAAACCTATTTGTTCCTTTAGATACTTGGAACAAAATAATCGGCTTCCACGTACTCCCTATGTATTGCATACAATGGGTTACCGAACATGAAGTAAAAGCTGCTTCTTTTTTAATGGCCATATAACATCGTTTATCGTATTGACTCAACTACTTGGAGCCGATTATGCTAAAATAGCATACTCGGTTCTATTTTCATACTAATTCATATTCCATTAGAAAGAAGAAATTAAAAAGTTCAAACAACTCCGCTCTTACTTCATCCTTTTTCAAAGGAAAACGAATAGGGTAGCTTCACATTAGTCGAAAACATAGTCCCCTAAGGTTGAATTTTAAAGTTTCTTTAGCTAGCGAACGCCGCTTAAATCCTTAACTTTATTTAAAAATCTAAGTAGGGATACAATTATAACTAATGACAGCAAAAACCACAAAGTTCCTTGGACTTTTACTAGTCTTAACCACCAGCATTCTTTATGCACAGGACGACCACTATTCTTTTAAGGAAGGGGATTACAACGGTATTGGAAAATGGTATAAAGGAAGGGAAATTTCCCATGTCATGGGATACCAAGGCATGTCATGGTTAGAGCGAGACGAACGGGAGGCGGAGGAAAACACCTCTAAACTTTTGGCAAACATGAATATAAAAAAAACAGATGCCATTGCTGATATTGGTGCAGGCTCTGGATACCATGTGTTTAAAATGGCCAAAATAGCAGCATTGGGTACTATTTATGCCGTTGATATACAAGACGAAATGTTAGCCTCTATGGAAAACAAAAAAGCCGATGGTAAATTCACCAATGTAACATTGATAAAAGGAAGCGAAAAAAGCGTGAACCTTAAACCTAATTCACTAGATAAGGTCCTTATTGTAGATGTGTATCACGAAATGAATTTCCCATATGAGATGATGGCTTCGCTTAAGAATGCGATGCGAAGCGATGGTAAATTGTATTTAATAGAATACCGAGGCGAAGACCCTGATGTACCTATTAAAAAATTACATAAAATGACCGAAGCCCAAGCCGTAAAAGAAATGCGAGCCGTGGGACTCCAACTTGCAGAAAATATCACTAACCTACCTTGGCAACATTGCATGGTATTTGTAAAGAGCGATGAGAAGTAGTCTAAAAATTGAAGTAGTTAATTAATATGGTTTTTTGAAACCAATAGCGATGCCATATCAAGTAAAACATTTTATATCCATTCTATTACTTACCAGCACTATGACAGCACAGACCATTGTAAACTTTAAAGAAAATGCAAGCATTAAAAACTGGTATGTAGTTGATGATGTAGTCATGGGTGGTCGTTCTTCTGGCACGTTTGGCCTTTCCAAAGAAGGCTACGGGAAGTTTTCAGGAGAGATTTCCTTAGAAAACAATGGCGGCTTTTCCTCTGTTCGCTATGCTTTGGAAACCTTAAACGTACGCCCAGAAAGTAAAATTCGCATTCATTTAAAAGGCGATGGCAATTCTTATCAGTTTCGGGTAAAAGACAAGCGCCGGCAGTACTATAGCTATATCACCCAGTTTGAAACTACCGGAGACTGGCAAAGTATTGAAATTACTTTAGCGGACCTCTACCCCACGTTTCGTGGTAGAGAATTGGACATACCCAATTTTAATCATAATACCATAGAAGAACTACGATTCTTAATTGGCAATAAAAAGCCGCAAAAATTTCAATTGTTATTGGAATCAATTGAAGTGTTTTAGTATTTTTTAAATGGAAACAAATAAACCTGAATTAGGTTTTTTTAACAAAACAACCCTATTTTTAAACTACATTTTTTAGCGGTTGCACATCTAGAAGAAGGTAAAGCGCGATTTAGAGTAGTACTCAAAAACTAAGAATACTAGATTATAGCTAATTCCTAACGGTTTGAGAGTTTTCTCCTATCATTTCATTAATCCCAAGAGGAATTAAAATATCTGGAGTTACAAAATATGTATATCTTACTAGCAGTTTCAAACGCCTAAAACGATACTAATGAAAAAAGTACTACTGCTCTTTTTGTTTATTGGACTCACTTCTTGTTTTTTATTCCAGGAAAACGGGATTATTTTTAAAATAGAGAATAATTCAGATTTTCCAATTACCAATATAAAATTTACGACAACCAAAAATTTGGATAGTATCACTTTTGACAAAATTTCACCCAATGACTTTCGTGAAGACTTCTTATCCATGAAACATAAGACATCAGATGGTTCATATACCCTGTCATATATTCAAAAAGATAGTAGCATAGTAGAGACCGGCACTGGGTACTATACTAATGGAGGTTCTATGGATAGCTGGATTCGGTTTGAAATCAATAACGACACTACAACGGCAAAATTCGGAACATTCCCCGAATAGTAAATCCATTCTTATCCTAACTAAATACTATCAACATTATTGGTTGAAAACTGTTTTAAACCCATCATTAGAATCAAGCTTAAAACCGTAAATTTGCACTTTCCATTTTCTAACAGAACCACACCAATATGATTCATTTCTTTGGAGACATGGCAAACAAGGTTTTTGCTGTCCAAACTGCTCAAGAAATTACCACAGTAGATATAGAAAAGTTAACATGGTTGTTCGGCAACAAACCTAACTTACACACGGCGTTCTTAGACGCCTTTTTTGTTGGTCCGCGCGCGGCAATGGTCACACCTTGGAGTACGAATGCAACTGAGATTACCCAGAACATGGGGATTTCTGGAATTATCCGTATCGAGGAGTTCAACGCTTCATCAGAAGGCTATACCGACTTTGATCCCATGCTTTATCAAAAATATGATGGGTTAAATCAGAATATTTTTCAAATCGATGTACTACCTGAAGCTATTTTAGAGATTGATGATATTGCCGCATATAACCAACAAGAAGGCCTAGCATTAAGCAATGAGGAAGTAGACTACCTGAAAGGCCTATCCAAAAAAATGGGCAGAAAGATGACTGATTCCGAAGTCTTTGGTTTTAGTCAAGTCAACTCGGAACACTGTAGACATAAAATATTCAACGGTACTTTTGTAATTGATGGTCAGGAAATGCCTTCCTCCCTTTTCAAACTCATCAAAAAGACCGCCAAGGAACATCCAAACGATATTGTTTCAGCTTATAAGGACAATGTTGCCTTCGTAAAGGGTCCCAAAGTGACACAGTTCGCACCAAAAACTGCGGATAAGCCCGATTTTTATCAGGAAACCGAATTCAATTCCGTTATTTCAATAAAAGCAGAAACGCACAACTTCCCCACCACAGTAGAACCTTTCAATGGTGCTGCAACAGGTTCCGGCGGCGAGATTAGAGACCGACTAGCAGGAGGAAAAGGTTCACTCCCATTGGCGGGTACAGCAGTTTACATGACTGCACTTTCCAGATTAGAAGAAGATAGACCATGGGAAAAAGGTATGGCGGAGCGTGCATGGCTCTACCAAACGCCAATGGATATTCTTATAAAAGCTTCCAACGGAGCATCTGATTTTGGTAATAAATTCGGTCAACCCCTAATTACAGGTTCAGTGCTAACTTTTGAGCATGATGAACGTAACGATATTAGCCTGAATGTAGCTGAAAACACGAACAAAAAAAGACGACTTGGCTACGATAAAGTAATAATGCAAGCCGGTGGTATCGGATACGGAAAAGCGGAACAGGCTCTAAAAGACAAGCCAGAAATTGGTGATAAAATCGTAATTCTTGGTGGCGATAATTATCGTATTGGAATGGGTGGTGCTGCTGTATCTAGTGCAGACACTGGAGAATTCAGCTCCTCAATAGAACTCAACGCTATACAACGTTCCAACCCTGAAATGCAAAAACGGGCTGCCAATGCCATTCGTGGTATGGTGGAAAGCGATGAAAATCCTATTGTTTCCATTCATGATCATGGCGCAGGCGGCCATCTTAACTGCCTATCGGAACTAGTAGAAGAAACCGGTGGAAAAATAGATTTGGATAAGCTCCCTTTGGGCGACCCTACCCTATCGGCCAAAGAAATAATAGGAAACGAATCCCAGGAACGAATGGGCTTGGTTATTGGAAAAAAAGATGTAGCCCTGCTGCAGCGCATCGCAGATCGCGAGCGTTCCCCAATGTATGAAGTGGGTGATGTTACAGGGGATGACAGATTTACGTTTGAATCGGCCACAACAGGAGAAAAACCGATGGATGTACATCTAACAGATATTTTTGGAAGCTCTCCTAAAACCATATTAACAGATACCACTATAAAAAGGAACTACACAGCTCCCGAATACGAATTAGAATTTTTTCATGAGTACTTGGAGCAAGTATTGCAACTAGAAGCGGTTGCTTGTAAGGACTGGTTAACGAACAAAGTGGATAGATGTGTAGGCGGAAAAGTAGCCAAACAGCAATGTGTGGGACCCTTACAATTACCACTGAACAACTGTGGCGTTATGGCCTTGGATTTTAAAGGTAAGGAGGGTATCGCTACAAGCATAGGCCACTCCCCTATTTCTGGTTTAATCAATGCATCTGCAGGAAGTAAGAATAGTATTGCGGAAGCCTTGACTAATATCATCTGGGCACCTTTGAAAGACGAAATCAAATCGGTTTCCCTATCCGCAAACTGGATGTGGCCTTGTAAAAACGAGGGCGAGGATGCGCGATTATACGAAGCGGTTCAGGCTATTTCTGATTTTGCCATTAATTTGGGTATCAATGTTCCTACAGGTAAGGATTCCCTTTCCATGAAACAGAAATACACCGATGGCGATGTTATTGCTCCAGGCACCGTAGTAATATCAGCTGCAGGAAACTGTAATGATATTACAAAAGTAGTAGCGCCTGTTCTTCAAAAGAACGCTGGAGACATCTACTATATCAATTTATCAAAGGATACCTATAAGCTAGGAGGGTCCTCTTTTGCACAAGTTCGAAAAGCTATTGGAAATGAAGCGCCAACAATTATAGATGATGCTTATTTTAAAGTAGTCTTTAATACTATTCAAGGTTTAATTAAAAGAGGTCAAATCATTGCAGGTCATGATGTTGCATCAGGAGGTTTGATTACCACCTTATTAGAACTCTGCTTTGCTGATACCGATTTAGGTGCTGAATTAAACCTAACACCGCTAGGAGAATCGGATACCATAAAAATGTTATTTTCTGAAAATTCAGGAATTGTTTTTCAGTCCAAAGACGACAGCATAGAAAAAGTTCTGACTGAGAATAAAATTGATTTTAAAAAAATAGGAAAGGTTACTTCACAAGCTACGCTTACGATAAAAAATGGCGGTATGGAAATGGGACTTAATATCGCATCACTTCGCGATACTTGGTTTAAAACTTCATTTTTATTGGATAACAAACAAACAGCCAACGGACTTGCAAAAGACCGTTATGATAATTACAAAGAACAAGCACTTCAATACACTTTTCCGGCTTCAGCAGCCCTCAAGCTACCAAAACGTTCACTAAGTGGAATCAAAGAAAGACCCAAAGCCGCCATCCTTCGCGAAAAGGGAAGTAATTCCGAACGTGAAATGGCCAACGCCATGTACTTGGCTGGTTTTGATGTAAAAGATGTCCACATGACCGATTTAATATCCGGCAGAGAAACCTTGAAGGATATTCAATTCCTAGGTGCGGTAGGCGGATTCTCCAACTCAGATGTATTGGGGAGCGCCAAAGGTTGGGCAGGTGCAATCAAATACAACGAAAAAGCAAATAAAGTGATTAATGATTTCTTTGCAAGACCCGATACCCTATCGGTTGGTATTTGCAATGGTTGTCAATTGTTTATGGAACTGGACCTCATTAATCCAGAGCATAAAACGCATGGCAAAATGACCTATAACGATTCTCAAAAGCACGAGAGTAATTTTACATCGGTCAAAATTCAAAAAAATAATTCCGTTATGCTTTCTACTTTGGAAGGAAGTACCTTGGGCGTTTGGATTTCTCACGGAGAAGGAAAATTTAGCTTACCACAAACGGAGAATCAGTATGATATTGTTGCCAAATACGGTCATGAAAATTATCCCGCCAACCCCAATGGAAGCGATTTCAATACCGCGATGCTGTGCGATAAAACAGGCCGTCATTTAGTAACCATGCCACACATAGAACGTTCCATTTTCCCTTGGAACTGGGCACACTACCCTTCCGATAGAACTGATGAAGTCTCCCCTTGGCTAGAAGCTTTTGTGAATGCTAGAACATGGGTTTTAAAACATAGTTAATGTTTATTGGCATATGATTTTGAAGCTGATGACTAGCTATTTAGGATAGCATTCCCTTTTTTTGTTGGAAGTAAGAAGTATGCTAATTGTAAATAATTCTGTACTTTCAATAAAAACAATCTTAAGATGGAGAATCATTCAATACAGGTAAATAGAAGAAATTTTATTAAGAAATCTTCCCTTTTCACTATGGGTGCTTTGAGCACTACTGGATTGATGGCCGCGCCACATCTTGCACCACTAAATTTTACACAGGAAAATGATGTCAATATCGTAGGACCAAAAGAAGGGTTTACACCTCAGATAGGCACCTTGGTTTCCATGATGAACTGGATGCGAATGGTGATTTTATCACCGGTTAAAAATATGAGTGTATCCGATTTAGATTTTCTTGTGGATGATAACGCCAATAGTATTGGTGCCATGCTTATGCATTTGGCCGCCACAGAGCGTTTCTATCAGATTCATACGTTTGAAAATAAACAATGGGGCAATTGGTCAAAAGAAGATTCCAACAAATGGAACGTGGCATCTGGACTTGGTGAAAAAGCAAGAAAACAGATCAAAGGAAACAACTATGATTTTTACCTTAACGAGCTTTCTACGATAAGAGAAAATACCCTAAAAGAATTAGCAAAACGAGATGATGAGTGGCTGCTCTCCGTTGACAAGGATTGGCCTTGGGGACCTACAAACAATTATTGTAAATGGTTCCATGTATGCGAACACGAGTCTAATCACAATGGCCAATTCAAATTTATTAAAGCAAGGATATCTTAACTGTAGCTTATAGTATAAATGAAATTCTACTAACTTTCTATAGGATTGCTAAATTTTTGTTAAGCTTAATTTTTCGCCTTTATTCTTAACATTTTCTTCCTTATTTTATGGGGATGACACAAACTACAGCAAAATCAAAACTATCACAAAAAGCAAAATTAGTAACTACACGCTGCATACTCCTTTTACTGCTATTTTCGATGTCATCAGTTTTCGCTATACAAGAAATTGGTTCGCTAGACTCTACAGCGCTACCTACTGAAAAAATATACATTCATCTGAATAAAAGTTATTTTACCGCTGGGGAAGACCTTTGGTTTAAAGTGTACTTAGTAGATGGCTACACGCACAAACCATCAGTACTGAGCGAGGTTTTTTATGTAGAATTAATCGACTCGAATAACAAGGTTATATCTAAAAGAACACTTAAAACGGTAAACGGCTCCGCTGCTGGAGATTTTAAACTTTCTAGTAAATTGGTAGGCGGCACCTATACTATTAGAGGATATACCAATTATATGCGGAATTTTGAGGAAGGGCTGTTCTATCAAAAGGATATTTTTATCAATACTTTCAATTCCTCAGAAGTTTTATTAGATACGCTGAAAACGACCCCAGATACTAGTTCCCTAGATGTGCAATTCTTCCCAGAGGGAGGGTATTTAATAAATGAATTTTTAAATCCCATTGCTTTTAAAGCCTTGGACAGTCATGGAAATAGTATTGCTATTTCGGGCAAATTAATAGATGATACCGGAAGAGTGATAAAGAATTTTAACACAGCACATTTAGGAATGGGTTTGTTCCATTTTATTCCAAAAAAAGGCAAAACCTATAGCGCAGTAATCCTATATGGAAATGGAGAGCAACGTTTTATCCTACCCACAGCATTAAATAGTGGCGTTCTTATGACGGTTTCCGAGCAACCCGAACACTATAAAATAGAGTTACGAGCAACTTCAGATGTGAAAATTAAGGACTATAGTCTTCTAGGCAAACAGAGCAACCTAACCGTATTGAGCGTAGCTGTCAATGCCAACAAACAAGAAAATACGACCGTTATAAAACTGGCCAAGGATATTTTGGAAGAAGGTAGCTTAGAACTAACCTTACTAAACCAAGAAAACCGACCTATTGCAGAGCGACTTTTATATCATGAGAATGAAAATGCTATACAACAAGCCAGCTTCACGAACTCAAAGTCTTTTTATGGACAGCGAGAACTAATTGCTATGGACCTTGAGATTAGTTCAGAGATAACAACAGATATGTCTTTGTCCGTGACCAATGTAGCCGTAAACCCTTCAGAAATTCATACTACCGATATTAAAACACATCTCCTCTTAAGTTCTGTCCTTAAAGGCGAAATAGAGCAGCCCGGTTATTATTTCTATTCTAAAGATATAGATCGGCAAAAGAATCTGGATATTTTAATGCGAACCCAAGGATGGCGACAATATGTCTTGGATGAGGAAATAGCCAAGTCTGCCAATTATTTTTTACCAGAAAAGGGTATCTATCTTAGCGGAAAAGTGGTGAGTTCTTTTAATGAAAATGAGGCACTTATAGGTAGTATTCAATTAACCTCCAACAATACCGAAGAGATGATTCAGGATAAGGCAGAAACCAATGCCGAAGGCACCTTTAGCTTTACTAATTTAAACTTTACGGATAGCACTAACGTCTTACTTAGCGCCAATGTCAACTATACCAATAGGAAAAGAAAAAAGACTGCTAACTACAAAATTATTTTAGATTCTGCCAAATCCCCTGCTTTCAATACTCCTAAACAGAAGTTTAAGACTATTGAACAGTATAGTGCTGCGCATGAAGAAGCACAAGATAACAGCATATCGTTTTTAAACACGAATAAAACCATAGTACTAGATGAAGCTTTTATTGCTGCAAAGAAAAAGCCGAAAGCCTTAGATAAGTTTCAGAAAAAAAGGCAAGGTATGCCTTACAGAGAACCTTCCCAGACTGTAGATTTTGAAGGATTAGATATACCCTTGTATAATCCATTATCTGCGTTACAAGGCAGAATACCAGGCTTATCTGTTATAGGAAGTGAGATTTATTTAAGAGGAGCTAGTTCATTAACAGGAAGTAATGCTGCGTTCATTCTTGTTGATGGAATACCATTTAGCGGTGCCAATATCCTATTGGCGACTCAAATTGACTTTATAGACGTCATAAAAGGACCAAGAGCGGCCATATATGGGTCAAGAGCAGCCAACGGTGTCATTGCTATATTTACCAAAAATGGTACAGAATCTTCCGGTGAAAATAAAGAACGGGGTGGTTCACTCAACATTGAGCATCCAGGGTATGCTAGCACTAGAAAATTTTATGAGCCTAAGTATGGTAGTCCACCAAAATCTAAAGAAATAGATAACCGGACCACACTACATTGGCAACCCTACATTCAACTAAATAATGAAGGAAAGACTAGTATCTCCTTTTATTCAGGAGATGTTTTAGGAGATTACCAAGTAACTTTAGAAGGGATTACTACTGAAGGTGTTCCAATAAAAAGCACTACCACTTTTAATGTGGAATAGGGTAAATAGTTAGTATAACTCTTATTAAAGCCCTTTTATAGGCGGCTACTTCCTACTAAAAAAGAAACCGCCTTCATCTGCTATACTACGGTGCTATTTCTTGGTATACTCGGTATAAATGGCCTTTTCAAAAGCTTCCCAGTGCTCGGGTTTCATACGTTCGGGTGTAAAAAGACAAATACCCGTTGCTCCGTTTTCCATGGAAGCTCGGATTGCCGTTCCTATTTCAGATGGTAAAAGACCATGATTCTCAGGATCGTTCTCCTTAGCTTTATTCTCTGGGTTCGGACAAATAAATAGTCCACTGTAAATTGGTTTTACACCATTCACTGCTGCCACTTCTTCTTTAACCATTTCTCCTACCCATTCAGGGCCTTTCAAATAAAAATCGTTATAATTCATTGGGTAAACAGCATCCAAATCCCATTTGTTCCATTCTTGGCGTACCAGTTTTTTAGCTATAGTTGGCCCCGGAAATACGGCTGCATTTATTACTTTTTCCTTTTCATGTACCACCTTGGCTAAACGACCTACCATATTAGTAATCAAGTCATAACGAAACTGTTTCCATTCTTGAACTTGTGACGGGTCTTCCACTGCTTTTATATCTATGTCCGTTTTGTCCATGAAATCAGCTGTGCACGTATCACAGTAGCAATAATCATATTCTGGATACTCCTTATCCATGACAAGACCGTATTTATCCCATAAACCTTCAGCCAAAATCACGTCAGGAAAACGGATATAATCCAAATGAATACCATCTATATCTGCTATATCGGCAACAGAACCATATAAATTAGATAAAAAAGTATAGGTACCTTCTTTACTAGGACATAAAAATTTATAATGGTCTACATAGGCCGGTTTTTCAAATGCAGATTCTCCGTTGCGATTGTAAGCATACAAATCTCTAGAAATTTTAGGATTTTCTCCTTGTACCATCGTAGGAATCCAAGCATGGAATTCCATTTCCGCCTTTTTGACTAATGCCCCTACCCTTTTATATGTCTCCGGGTCTTGTCCGCCGTTATACATAAGTCCATCGATACCCTTTTCCTTATAATCCATAAACCGGTCCATTAGCTCTTGGTCTGTCGCGTTACCAGGACCCCCAGTCCAAGCGTAAACTGGAATTTTAGATTTCTTTTCATCATTAGATTTCTTTTCACCGCAGGCCATGACCATAAGAACCATCATGCCTAGACATAAAACTTTTTTCATAAGTATTGATTTCAAGTTGATTTATGAAATTACTAAAAAATTAAACCCTAATATTCATTCTTAGCTATACGACCTACCTATGAATACCAATAACAAAACCTTTATAGAATGTTGCTTTGGTTGTCATTGATTAACTTTTATTGTCAATGATGGGAGGTAGCTTAAGAGCTTCATTAGTAATATTTATGGATGTTATTAGGATTTTTGAAAAATAATACCCGTTTATTTACGAAACCCGTTTTAAATATTGGAGTTCTTTCCCTATTTTGCAATGAGAAAAAAACAACCTATGCAAAAAGTTACCCGCCTTTTCGATTTTCCATATTACCAATTGGAAAACTATAAACTAGAAAAATCACTGGTTACTAAAATAAATGGAGACTGGGTAGCCACTTCCACAAAGGAATATTTGGACAAAGCCAATGCCATGAGCAGGGCTTTGTTAAGATTGGGGATAAAGAAAGATGATAAAATAGCCATCATATGCACTGCCAACCGAACAGAATGGAATATAATGGATATTGGCGTACTACAGACGGGTGCGCAGACCATTCCAATTTACCCGACCATTTCTGCTGAGGAATATGAGTATGTTCTTAATCATAGCGAAGCCATCTACTGTTTTGTTTCGGATGCGGAAGTCCTGGAAAAGGTAAAAAAAGTACTACCAAACACTAAACTGAAAGATATTTACTCTTTCGACGAGATAGAAGGGTGTAAAAATTATAGCGAGTTATTTGAACTAGGAGCAGATGAGTCGAATACCGAAGAGCTTCAAAAAAGAAAAGATGCTGTAAAGCCGGAAGAATTAGCATCTATTATTTATACTTCTGGAACTACTGGAACACCAAAGGGTGTAATGCTCTCACACGGTAATATTACGAGTAATGCAATCGCCGGTGCCGAGCGTTTACCGCTCATGAAAGGGGAAACAAGAGTACTCAGCTTTTTACCCTTATGCCATATTTTTGAACGTGTACTTATTTACCTTTATCAATATTCGGGTACCACAATTTATTATGGTGAGGGTATTGATAAAATTGGAGAAAACATAAAGGAGGTTAAACCCCAATTAATGTCTGTTGTTCCTAGACTTTTAGAAAAACTCTATGATAAAATTTACGCAAAAGGAACAGAGCTCACCGGTATAAAGAAAAAGTTGTTTTTCTGGGCTGTTGAACTTGGAGAGCAATGGAAGCCTTATGGTGAAAATGGTGCTTGGTATGAGTTTAAATTAAGTATTGCCAGTAAATTAATTTTTAACAAATGGCGAGAGGCTTTAGGTGGGGATTTAGTAACTATGGTGTCTGGTAGTGCCGCCCTGCAAACTAGGTTAGCTAAAGTATTTGGTGCAGCAGGCATGCCCGTGATGGAAGGTTACGGACTTACAGAAACATCGCCTATTGTAACTGTTGGTATGATGGCGGATAATCAATATCAAGTTGGAAGTGTGGGAAAAGCAATTAATGATGTGGAAATAAAGATTGCTGATGACGGGGAAATTCTTATTAAGGGTCCTAATGTGATGATGGGGTATTACAAGGACCCGGCAAAGACTAAAGAGGTGATGACAGGAGATTACTTTCATACTGGTGATAAAGGGGAAGTGGATAGTGAAGGTTTCTTAAAAATAACTGGTCGTAAAAAAGAGATGTTCAAAACATCTGGTGGCAAATATGTTATACCTACATTGTTAGAGAATGAATTAAAACAATCCCGATTTATAGAACAAGTAATGGTAGTAGGTGAAGGTGAAAAAATGCCTGCTGCTTTTATCCAGCCAAATTTTGAGTTCGTACAGGAATGGATTGTCAAAAAGAAAAAAAATATAGGAAGTTCTCAGGAAGAAATGGCTGCTTCCGAGGAAGTAATAAAGCGTATTCAAGAAGAATTGGATACCTGCAACCAGCATTTTGGAAAGTGGGAACAGATTAAGGTATTCCGATTAACATCCGATTGTTGGACTCCAGAAGATGGCCACCTTACGCCGACCATGAAAATAAAACGAAGTATTATAAAGGAAAAGTACATCAGCTTTTATAATGATATGTATGGACATTAAAAATGGCCAATTACTATGAATTTCATAAAGACTAGGACTACCCTGCAACTAAAGAAATGGAATAAATTTTTCTTAGGTGTGGCCATAATAATTCTGTTGCTAATGGTACTCGTAGTCTCTGTGTCCTTATATCAAATTTCAGAAGGAGGTACAAGTATTTGGCTACCACTATCTGCGCCAATTATCTTAGGTCCTTTAGCCTTTGTTCCTCTTTTATTTTCTTCTGCGATAAGCAAAGAACTAAAAAAAAGAAACACCTCCAATTCCTAACAAGCTCATTGTACTCGTTCTAGCGAGCATTTGAACTAATTTATTATGCATGCATAATAAATTTTTCCTATATTTGGCTGTGAACTTATAGTCCTATGAAGGAAATTACAATTGATTACGCACTTCGTGCAACATGGCAAGCAGTTGCCAGAATGTACAATGAAGAGGCAAAAAATTTTGAGACCACCATGGCTATTGGGTTTACAATGTTAAGTATAGACCCTAAAACAGGTACACCTTCTACGGCGTTAGGGCCAAAAATGGGAATGGAAGCTACCAGTTTGTCTAGAATATTAAAAAGCATGGAGGAAAAAGGGCTGATAGAACGTAAGCCCAATCCAGCAGACGGCCGAGGTGTACTAATTCATTTAACAGATTTTGGATTGGAAAAGCGAAAGGATTCGAAGGACGTGGTCATGAGATTCAACGAGGTTGTTAAGCAAGAAGTGGACGCCGAAAAACTAAACCATTTTTTCGAAGTTTCGGAAACCATAAACAAACTTATAGCAGACAAAAAGATATATATAAAAGATACTTCAAATCATTAATATTAGGGTAAAGTAGATGAACAAACATATTAAAAAAGTAGCAGTAATTGGCTCTGGAATCATGGGAAGCGGTATCGCTTGCCACTTTGCCAATATAGGGGTAGAAGTTTTATTATTGGACATCGTACCCAGAGAACTTACCGATAAGGAAAAGGCTAAAGGACTTACTTTAGAAGACAAGGTAGTTAGAAACAGGATGGTCAATGATTCTTTGACCACTGCTTTAAAATCGAAACCCTCGCCAATTTATCATCAAAAATTTGCCAGTAGAATTACTACTGGAAATTTGGAGGATGATATTGCCAAGGTAAGCAAGGTAGATTGGATTATTGAGGTAGTTGTAGAGCGTTTGGATATCAAAAAAATGGTCTTCGAGAATCTTGAAAAACACAGAACACCTGGAACCTTAATTACGTCGAACACCTCTGGTATTCCTATTAAGTTTATGAGTGAAGGCAGAAGTGATGATTTCCAGAAACACTTCTGTGGTACACATTTCTTCAATCCTGCGCGTTATTTAAAATTGTTCGAAATTATTCCAGGACCTAAGACTTCTCCAGAAGTATTGGATTTCCTAAATGGTTATGGAGAACAGTTTTTAGGAAAAACATCCGTCATTGCTAAGGATACACCCGCCTTTATTGGTAACCGTATCGGTATATTCAGTATTCAAAGTCTATTCCATGCCGTAAAAGAAATGGGACTGACCGTAGAAGAAGTAGATAAACTAACAGGACCGGTAATTGGCAGACCAAAATCAGCCACATTCCGAACTGTAGATGTCGTTGGTTTAGATACCTTAGTACATGTAGCAAATGGTATTGCTGACAATTGCAAAGAAGACGAAAGACACGGATTATTTGCACTACCCGATTTTATTTCCACGATGATGGAAAACAAATGGTTGGGAAGTAAAACCGGACAAGGTTTTTATAAAAAATCGAAAGACGCTAAAGGCAAGACTGAAATTCTGACTTTGGATTTGGATACCATGGAGTATCGGTCTAAAAAGAGTGCAAAGTTCACTACGTTAGAATTGACCAAAACAATTGACAATGTGGTGGATAGATTCTCTGTTTTAGCCGGAGGAAAAGACAAAGCTGGCGATTTCTACCGAAAGAGTTTCGGACAGTTGTTCGCCTATGTATCGCACCGTATTCCTGAGATTACGGATGAATTGTACAAAATTGATGATGCCATGAAAGCCGGTTTTGGTTGGGAACACGGGCCTTTTCAAATATGGGATGCTGTTGGACTAGACAAAGGCTTGGAGTTTATCGGTGCAGAAAATCAAGAAGCTGCGAAATGGGTGTCGGAAATGAAAACGGCAGGAATCACATCATTCTACAATATTAAGGATGGAGCAACCTATTTCTATGATATTCCATCCAAAAAAATGGTGAAAATACCAGGTCAGGATGCATTTATCATTTTGGACAATATTAGAAAATCCAAAGAAGTATTTAAAAATGGAGGTGTTGTTGTTGAAGATTTAGGTGATGGAATTTTAAATCTGGAATTTCAATCCAAAATGAATACCATAGGCGGTGATGTTTTATCAGGATTAAATACAGCAATTGATTTAGCAGAAAAAGATTTCCAAGGACTTGTTGTTGGTAACCAAGCAGCCAACTTCTCTGTAGGAGCCAACATTGGTATGATATTTATGATGGCCGTTGAGCAGGAATACGATGAGCTGAACATGGCGATAAAAATGTTCCAAGACACGATGATGCGCATGCGGTATTCATCGATCCCTACAATTGCTGCACCACATGGAATGGCATTAGGAGGTGGTTGTGAATTATCCTTGCATGCTGACAAAGTCGTTGCTGCGGCAGAAACATATATGGGACTTGTAGAATTTGGTGTAGGTGTCATCCCAGGTGGTGGTGGTTCTAAGGAATTAGCTCTTAGAGCATCAGATACCTTTAGAAAAGGTGATGTAGAATTGAATATTTTACAGGAATACTTTCTAACTATTGGTATGGCTAAAGTATCCACATCAGCATATGAAGCTTTTGATATGGGTATTCTACAAAAAGGTAAAGATATCGTTGTGGTCAATAAAGACCGTCAAATTGCAACCGCAAAGGCCCACGCAAAATTAATGGCAGAAGCTGGATATACACAACCACCAGTTAGAAATAATGTAAAAGTACTAGGTAAGCAAGCTTTGGGAATGTTTTTGGTAGGTACGGATGCTATGGAAGCTAGTCACTACATCAGTGAGCATGATAAAAAGATTGCTAATAAATTGGCCTATGTTATGGCAGGTGGTGATTTATCTGAACCAACGTATGTCTCGGAACAATACTTGTTGGATATTGAGAGAGAAGCATTTTTATCCCTTTGTACAGAACGTAAAACTTTAGAGCGTATTCAACACATGTTGAAAACTGGTAAACCACTTAGAAATTAACAAAATGAAAACAGCATATATAGTTAAAGCATACAGAACAGCGGTTGGCAAAGCTCCTAAAGGTGTATTCCGTTTTAAAAGAACAGATGAATTGGCAGCAGAAACCATCTCATACATGATGAAGGAACTGCCCAATTTGGACAAAAAACGAATTGACGATGTTATCGTTGGTAATGCTATGCCAGAAGGCTCTCAAGGTTTGAATATGGCACGTCTCATTTCATTAATGGGATTAGATATCGTCGATGTACCCGGCGTTACAGTAAATCGTTTTTGCTCATCTGGTATCGAAACCATTGGTATCGCTACTGCAAAAATTCAATCTGGAATGGCTGACTGCATTATAGCAGGTGGTGCCGAGAGCATGAGCTCTGTACCCATGACAGGTTACAAGACAGAATTGAATTATGATGTAGTTAAAGCTGGCCATGAGGATTATTACTGGGGAATGGGCAACACAGCAGAAGCTGTAGCCAATGAGTACAAAGTATCTCGTGAAGATCAAGATGAGTTTGCCTATAATTCTCACATGAAAGCCCTAAATGCTCAGGCTGAAGATCGTTTTCAAGATCAAATAGTGCCAATTGAAGTCGAACAGACGTATGTAGGTTCTGATGGAAAAAAGGCTACTAAGAAATATACAGTAACCAAAGATGAAGGCCCTAGAAAAGGAACTTCCGTAGCAGTACTGAACAAATTAAGACCCGTATTTGCCGCAGGTGGAAGCGTTACGGCGGGAAATTCATCACAAATGAGTGATGGTGCAGCATTCGTAATGGTTATGAGTGAAGAAATGGTTAAAGAGCTAAATATAGAGCCTATTGCTCGTTTGGTTAACTATGCAGCCGCCGGTGTACCACCAAGAATTATGGGTATAGGTCCAATTGCTGCAATACCAAAAGTACTTAAGCAAGCTGGTTTAAAACAAAATGACATCAATTTAATTGAATTGAATGAAGCTTTTGCGTCGCAGTCTTTAGCTGTAATCAGAGAACTTGGACTTGATAAAGATATTGTGAACGTTAATGGGGGTGCAATAGCCTTAGGCCACCCATTAGGATGTACAGGAGCTAAGTTATCGGTTCAACTTTTTGATGAAATGCGGAAACGCGATATGCAAGGTCAATACGGCATGGTGACAATGTGTGTAGGAACAGGACAAGGTGCTGCCGGAATATTTGAATTTTTAAACTAAAAAAATAAAGCTTACGTATGAAGCCATCTAAGAAATCGCTTTGTACATAATGCTTTTACTTAATACCAATTTAATATGAGTGCAGAGACAATACAAAAAGAAATACTACGCGGTGGACAGTTCCTAGTTAAGGAAATAAATTGCGAAGATATATTCACTTTAGAGGATTTAAGTGAAGAACAAAGAATGATGCGTGAAAGCACAAAAGAGTTCGTAGATCGTGAGCTTTGGGCGCATTGGGAGCGTTTTGAACAAAAAGATTATGCGTATACGGAAGAAACCATGCGCAAAGCTGGTGAACTAGGTCTCTTAAGTGTTGCAGTTCCAGAATCTTATGGTGGCATGGGCATGGGCTTTGTATCCACTATGTTGGTATGTGATTACATCTCGGGAGCAACAGGGTCTTTTAGCACAGCTTTTGGTGCGCACACAGGTATTGGAACCATGCCAATCACCTTATACGGTACAGAAGAACAAAAACAAAAATACGTTCCTAAATTGGCTTCGGGAGAATGGTTTGGCGCTTATTGCTTAACAGAACCAGGAGCAGGTTCGGATGCGAATTCAGGTAAAACAAAAGCGGTATTATCCGATGACGGCAAGCATTATAACATCACTGGCCAGAAAATGTGGATTTCAAACGCAGGTTTCTGCAGTGTTTTTATTGTTTTTGCACGAATTGAAGATGATAAGAATATTACTGGATTTATCGTAGAAAATGACCCTAGTAATGGAATTACGCTAGGTGACGAGGAAAAGAAATTAGGAATACACTCCTCTTCTACCCGTCAGGTATTCTTCAGTGACACCAAAGTTCCAGTAGAAAATATGCTTTCTGAACGTGGAAACGGATTTAAGATAGCAATGAACGCTTTGAATGTAGGCCGTATAAAACTGGCAGCTGCTTGTTTAGATGCACAGCGACGAGTTATTGGGGAAGCGACGAAATACGCCAACGAGCGCATACAATTTAAAACACCCATCATAAATTTTGGTGCTATTAAAGCTAAGATTGCAGATATGGCAACGAACGTCTATGTAGATGAGTCTGCATCATATCGAGCAGCTAAAAATATAGAGGATCGTATTGCGATGCGGGTAGCGAATGGAAATACACATCAGGAAGCAGAACTGAAAGGTGTAGAGGAATATGCGATTGAATGTTCCATCTTAAAAGTTGCGGTTTCAGAACATGTGCAGCAAACAGCGGATGAAGGTGTACAGATATTTGGAGGTATGGGCTTTAGTGCGGATACCCCTATGGAATCTGCCTGGAGAGATGCTAGGATAGCAAGAATATATGAAGGAACTAACGAAATTAACCGAATGTTAGCCGTAGGCATGTTGGTTAAAAAAGCAATGAAGGGACATATAGACCTTTTAGGTCCGGCCACAGCTGTGGGTGAGGAATTGATGGGAATACCTTCTTTTGACACTCCAGACTACTCAGAACTTTTTGCAGAAGAAAAAGACTTGGTTAAAAGATTAAAAAAGGTATTCTTAATGGTTGCAGGAAGTGCTGTTCAAAAGTATGGCGCACAATTGGAAGAGCATCAACAACTGATGATGGCCGCTTCTGATATTCTCATACAAGCCTACCTAGCAGAATCAGCCATACTTAGAACGGAAAAGAACGCAAAACGATTTGGTGAAGACGCACAAGTAACACAAATTGCCATGTCCAAATTGTATTTATACAGAGCAACTGACATTGTCATTCAAAAAGGAAAAGAAGCCATAATCTCTTTTGCTGAAGGCGATGAGCAACGCATGATGCTTATGGGCTTAAAGCGTTTTACTAAATACACGAACAACCCAAATGTTGTTGCCTTACGAACCCAAATTGCAGATAGGATAGCTTCAGACAACGGATACACATTTGACTAACTCAAATGACACTTTTGTTTAGCAGAAGGAAAACCGCTCCCAAAAGGAGCGGTTTTTATTTGCGGATCTTCCACTAACAACCTAATTTTAGCACATGGATAATTCACTTTTGCAAAAGGTGTACAACACCGATATCTTTAGGAAAAAAGGTCACGAACTTATAGACCAGCTAGCCGATCATTTGGAGGATACCTTAACGCAAAAGTCAGGTAAGGCTATTCATTGGAATGAACCTGAAAAAGAACTTGAGTTCTGGAAATCTTTCCTTCATAAGGGCGACAATGACCTGTTGTTTTCCGAGATTACTAAAAGGACTACCTACATACATCACCCGCATTATATTGGTCATCAAGTTACTCCTACTGCGCCTATGACTGCTTTGTCGAGTATGATTAGCTCTTTATTGAATAACGGCATGGCTGTTTACGAAATGGGTATGTCACCTTCCGCTATTGAACGCGTAGTAACAGATGTACTTTGTAAGAAAATAGGATTTGATAAGAACGCAGGAGGGTTTATTACCTCAGGAGGAACCTTAGCAAATTTAACGGCTTTGCTTACTGCGAGAAAAGTGAATATAGCAGCGGATGTATGGAATGAAGGCTCAAAACAACAACTTGGTATTATAGTAAGTGAGGAAGCCCATTATTGCGTGGACCGAGCAGCCAAGATTATGGGACTTGGCGAACAGGGTATTGTGAAAATACCGGCAACCAAAGATTTTAGGATGGACACCTCTCTTTTAGAGAAAAAATACAAGGAGGCGCAAGATGCGGGAATTCATGTTTTTGCTATTATTGGGAGTGCTCCGAGTACATCTACCGGAATGTTCGATGATCTTCAAGAAATAGCAGTATTTGCACAAAGCAAAAAACTCTGGTTTCATGTGGACGGAGCCCATGGAGGTGCAGCCATTTTTTCTCCAAAATATAAAAAGCTCTTAAAAGGTATTCATCAAGCCGATTCTGTAGTTATAGACGGGCATAAAATGATGATGATGCCTGCCATTACCACGGCACTCTTATATAAAAAGAGTATTCATACCAATGTAACATTTAGTCAAAAAGCAGATTATCTATTAACCGAATCCGAATTAGAGGATTGGTGCAACTCAGGGAAAAAGACATTTGAATGCACGAAGACCATGATGAGTATTCATTGGTATACCTTATTAAAATTGTATGGGGAAGCAGTTTTTGATGCCTACGTAACACATCTATTTGATATGGGAGCCCAGTTTGCCGAAATCATCAAACAACATTCACAATTTGAACTGGCAGTAACACCCATGTCCAACATTGTGTGTTTCAAATTTGTGGACATTAATTTATCCAGCGAAGCCCAAAACGAACAAAACCAAGCCATCCGACAAGCCTTATTGGAAGATGGCGAATTCTATATTGTCCAGACCAAATTACGAGGCATCAATTACCTTAGGGTTACCGTCATGAATCCTTTTACCACCGAGACTCATTTTAAAAATCTCCTTGATAAAATATGTAATTTGGTCATTCCTATCTAGCTAATAGATGCCAAAACTTGTTCTTCACTTTCTTTGTTAGAAAAGAGAACAGCGCACTCAATTAGTGCCAAATGCGAATAGGCTTGAGGGAAGTTTCCTAATAGTCTTTTCGTCTTAAAATCAATATCTTCACTAAAAAGACCTAAATGATTACTATAAGATAATAGTTTATCGAATTGCTTCATCGCTTTTTCCTCTTCTCCTATTTTAAAGAGGCTATTAATAAACCAAAATGTACAAATAGTAAACGAAGA
>RCNB010001074.1_pt1 | contig 32286 bp, 22 predicted proteins | sample 2041321 | NCBI WGS metagenome assembly RCNB01 (sample SAMN09708232, study PRJNA481090) | Marine sediment metagenome, whole genome shotgun sequencing project.
TAAATTAGTAATGTCTTCAAGAGCGGCTTCTAGCACATCTAAATCTTCATCTTCTAAAGACTTTCCAGCTTCAGCATAACCATCATACATATAGACTTTATCATATAAATCAAAAGACTCACTTACGAAAGTATCAACGCTTGAAATACCTAAAGTAGAACTCGGTCTTTTGAGTTTCTTCGTTTTCTTCGATTGCGCTTCTATACTTAGAAATGAGAAAACAAAAAATAAAGCCATTAAAGTCAAGGGCAATTTTAAAGGTAGTTTCATAGTGTTATTTTTGAGTATTTACTTCATTGATTGGTCAAGAATCATATAAAGTTAATAAAAGTATCTTGCTAATTCAACAAATAACTCAAAAAGAGACCCTTACCATACCGAGTATTTTCAAAATAAAGAAATTCAAGTTCATTGAATCTAATTTTAGTCTAAAAAAATACTCGAACCTAATCTGAAATTAAGTTCGAGTAAAAAAAGTGGTTAAATAATAATCCTAAATTTCAATAGCAATTTCAATAGTGTCTTTTTCATAGTAATTTTCTGAACGTTACCTTTTTCATAGCAAAAAAAGATAATAGAGATGCTTTTCTTAGCAATTATTAAAATTAATTTGGTTCTAATAATAATTCAAATTTCTTAAAATAAAAGACTTCTGCAAAGATGTTTTGTATAAATGGTATTAAATAGTGTATAGATTTCATTTTTTCTTAATAAATTCTATTCGGGACAATTATTTACCATTTATACGTAATTTAGTACAGACTATACATCCTTTGTATATAGATTGGATAAGTATACTATTTTTGATTAAATGCCTAGTAAAATGTTAAAAGCGGTAATTATTGATGATGAACCGAAAGCAATTCAAGGTTTATCTTGGGAATTGGGTAATTTCAGTGATGAAATTGAGGTTATTGCCACCTTTACTGAACCAGAAAAGGCATTGCACTACATTAAAAATACTGATTTAGATTGCCTTTTTTTAGATATAGAAATGCCTACCATGGATGGTTTTCAATTCATTGAACAATTAGACAATAAAGACTTCGCTATTGTTATTACCACGGCTTACAATGAATATGCCATCAAAGCTTTTAAGCAAGAAGCAATTGACTATCTACTAAAACCGATAGATACTGATGATTTAGCACAAACAATTACAAAAGTTAAAAAGCACACTGCACGTGTTGTGAGTAGTGACAAGTTTGAAAAAATTCTACTCAATTTTAATAATAGACTTAATAATAAGAAAATTACCATAAATACAGATGGTAAGTTGGTGTTTTTGGAACCTAATGATATTCTTTATGCTGAATCTGAAGGTAATTATACAACATTGAACTTATTGAATAATAAAAAAATTGTATTAACAAAAAAGTTAAAAGAAGTAGAAAATCTATTACCAAATGACCTTTTTTTTAGAATTCATAATTCATACATCATCAATTTGAATAAAATAAAAGAATTTTTAAAAACGGATGGGTATGTTATACTAGAAAATGAAAAAAAAATACCCGTTTCTAGACAACGTAAAACAGATTTTCTAGGCAAAATATAATACTTGTGTAACGTACACCTATGAATAAATTTATACTATATCTATTTCTGCTTTCAATTCCACTTAAAACGGCTCTTGCACAAAAAAAGAACATCGACGTACAGCAAAGAATAGATAGTATCTTAATAACAAAGCCCGAAACTTATAAAGAAATAAATAACTATTTACGTGTTTTTAGAAGAGATACTTTAGAGCTTCGAGTGATTATTAAAAAATTTGATGATGCTAAATATCTGATAGGGAAATCTTATGCACAAAACTTATTAGGGACACGTTATCGCAATTTTTCAAAATTCAAAAAAGCAATTGAAATTCATAAAGAGGCTCTTGAGACTGCCACGGATGCAAACAGTATTGAATTTAAAGTTTTTAGCTTAAATATGCTTGGGGTCGATTATAGAAAAATGGACGCCAATAGAACAGCCCTAGACTACAATCAAGAAGCCTTGGCACTCGCAGAAACGGTGCGTAATCCGAATTTGGGATTAAGACGAAGTATTGCTGTATCACATAACAGTATGGGTAACATATACTTATTATTAAAGCAATATGATTTGGCAATTGATCAATTCAATCAATCGCAAGAAATTGAAAAAAGTATTGATAATAAATTAGGTCTAGCTATTAATAATCAAAATATTGGTTATGCAAAAGAGGCACAGGGTCGATTAGATGAAGCTTTGAGTTATTATGAGAGCTCTCTAAACGTTAACATTAGAATAAAAAATACGATTGGTAAAATTATTTGTAGTAGTAGTATTGCTCGAATTTACATCAAGCAGGACAAGGCTATTAAGGCTTTACAAATTCTAAAGAGCAACTTACCCGAAGCTGTAAAATTAGGAAACAAAGACTACTTATCGACTGAATACATCTATTTGGGATGGGCGCAGACGAAACTAAATCAATATGAAGACGCAGAAAATAATCTAAATAAAGGCTTAGAGATTGCCAAAGAATATGACCTGTCTTCTAATATATCTGATGGCTATAGTTATTTATCTGAGCTTGCAGCACAAAAAAAAGACTTTAAAAATAGTCTATTGTACTATAAATTAGCCGAAGAGTTTGATGAAAAAATTTCAAACGAACGCACATCGCAATATGTCAATGATTTAATTATCAAGTATGATAGTGAGAAAAAGAATAATCAAATAAAAGTACTGGCCAAACAAAACGAGATAGCTACTTTAAATTTAACCAAAAACCGAAATATTTGGCTCACTACATTGATTACACTAACCCTTTTGGGGTTTGTTTTATACTTTTTATATAGACAACGCTTACTAAAAAATGAAAAACGAATCCTAACACTAGAACAAGATTTATTGCGTATCCAAATGAACCCTCATTTTATTTTCAACGCCTTAAATTCAATCAAACACTATATTATTAATAATGAGAAAAAAAACGCTGTTCATTACTTAAACAAATTCTCTAAACTGATACGAAAAATCCTAGATGCTTCATCTGTGAAAGAAACAAGTTTAGCTGAAGAATTAGAGACGATGGATTTATATATGAGTATTGAAAATATTCGATTTTCGAATGAAATAAAACATGAAACAATTGTAAAGCCCTCTATTAAGCTAGATACAATTAAAGTGCCCCCATTAGTATTACAACCTTTTTTAGAAAATGCTATTTGGCACGGATTATCATCGAAAAAAGGATCTAAAGAGATCGTAATCTCTGTGAATCAACCTACCAACGAATTTATTGAAATATGTATAGAAGATAATGGTATTGGCAGAAAAGAATCTGCCAGAATTAAGGCTCAAAAGAAGATCCATAGAAAATCTATTGGCATCCATTTAACAAAAGAAAGATTGCGTAATTTTGTAAAGAATTTAGAGCACTCCTTTTCTTTGACTTATGAAGATCTTTCTGACATCGAAAACAATCCTACAGGGACTAAATTGACACTTCAAATACCTTTATACTAGCAGGTCATTACGCACTTTTTTTATTTTTCGTAACAAATAGGTTTAAGTTAGTCATATCAATTTCGGCAACTTTTTGAACATCTTTTATGACGTTATTTACGAAATAACTAATTACCAGCCCTGCCTCTACAACTATCAACACCCAAGTATGAATACCTGCAAGAAATCTACCAATTGTTTCGGCTAATATGACAGAAGTATTTACGAGTATTAGAACAATTAAAATAATAGAAATTTTCATAGCTTTTTTTGAGTAAAAGTACCGGCTATTTATGTTGTTGTCAACAGGGAAAATCCCTGTTTTTTACAGGAATTTTCCTAAAAAATAAAAGGTGTTTTCCTCTTATGATATAACCAAAATTACGCTGGTAATAGCCGAAAAGACTTTCTATGGTGCTCATTGCTCCCAAACTTTCGAATGGCTTCCCTATGCTGTTTTGTAGGGTACCCTTTATTTTGCTTCCAGTTATAGTGAGAAAATTCATGGTGAATCCTCTCCATATATGAATCGCGATAGGTTTTTGCTAACACGGAAGCAGCCGCTATACTCAAATATTTACTATCTCCTTTGACAATGGTTTTATGTGGAACTTCTCGGTAAGCCTTGAATCTATTACCATCAACAATAATGAATTCTGGCTGTTCAGATAACTTTGAAATAGATTTATGCATCGCCAAAATAGAAGCATTTAAGATATTTAACACATCAATTTCATCTTGCCATACAAAGCTTACGCCAAAACTTATTGCCTTTTTTTCAATAAATGGTTTTAATTCTAAGCGCTGTTTTTCAGATAACTGCTTCGAATCATTTAAAAAAGGGTGTTCGAAATTATCAGGTAATATCACCGCAGCAGCTACAACAGGCCCAGCAAGACAACCTCTCCCAGCTTCATCTGTACCTACTTCTAATCTATATCCAGAAAAATTACTTAATAAGATATCCATATATTCCCAAAAATACTTTAATTACTAAAAATTCTTATCAAAATTTTAGCAAAAATTATTCAGCAATTATTATAACTTTGACAGCAATTATTCTTTAATGGGCAAGAACTATCTTTTTATTTTTTTTATGTTTACTTTTTGTGCGTTGAGTGCACAGACTAGACAGCAAGATGAAATCACGCCCAGAGAAAGTGGTAGTAATAGATATGCAGATAAAAGCGCCGATTCTTCACGCTATGGTAAAGAACAGCAAATTGTTCTTAGTGGTAAAACAACGTATAAAGATTACAAAGTAATATCTCACAAAAATGACACGACGTACATAGACACGACCTTGTCTATGTTAAAGAATTTCAGGTTTAACTTTATTCGTAAAGATGATTTCGAGTTATTGCCTTTTCATAATCAAGGACAAACATTTAATAATCTAGCCTATTCTTTTGATGAAGCAACTTTATATCCATCTTTAGGAGCTAGAGCTATGCATTTTAATTATTACGATGTCTCGGATGTTTATTATTACCGTGTAGCAACCCCAACTACTGAATTAGCATACAGATCAGGCCTTGAGCAAGGTCAATTTTTAGATGCATTATTCACTTTCAACACCTCAGAAAGGCTTAATACTTCTATTGCGTATAAAGGGTTACGATCTTTAGGAAAGTATAGAACTGCTCTTAGCAGCCACGGTAACATGAGAATTTCGCTTAATTATATAACAAAAAACAATAAGTATGCTATACGCGGGCATATTGTTGCTCAAGACTTATCGAATGAACAAAATGGTGGATTAACACCAGAATCAATAATTAACTTCGAAACAAATAATCCCAATTTCACCGATAGAGCGCGCTTAACAACAAATTTTAATGATGCCAAAAGTTTTTTAAGAGGTAACCGTTATTATTTAGAACACGATTACAAAATATGGCAGCGAAGGGATACTCTTAACAACGTAAAAACCTATTTAAAAGTTGGTAACATTTTAAATTACGAAAGAAAGCATTATCGATACGAACAAGCTACATCAAACAGTATTTTTGGGGACGCTTTCAATACCACTATCAAAGATGAGGTATCACATTATACGCTAGACGCACAAGCTTATATAGCTTTAAAATCACCTATTATATTAGGTGAAGTAAAGTTTAAAACCAATTATTACGATTTCAATTATCGCTATACGAGCATTAAAACTATAAATAATGAGTTTATTCCTGAGAACCTTAGCGGGAATACTATTGCAGTTGGTGGAGAATGGAAAACTACGCTTAAGAAGTTTAATATCGATGCGGATGTATCAACTATTATAGCTGGTGATTTAACAGGTAATTACATCAAAGCTTCAGCTAGTTATGACCAAGACAGCTTGTTTAGATTTAAAGGGACTTTCTTGACTAATACCAAATCTCCTAATTTAAATTTCGTATTAAATCAAAGTAACTATATTGATTATAACTGGTTTGAAAATTTGGCTAATGAAAGTACCCGTAGCCTATTATTCGATTTAAAGTCAGATAAGATAGTGCATGCGAACATACAAATAACTCAAATAGACAATTACACTTATTTTAGTGATACCATTGGCGCCACTGGGCAGCCAAAGCCACTACAAGCGCCCTTGACCATTAATTACTTGAAAGCCAAAATTTCTAAAGACTTTAGAATAGGTAAATTTGGGATGGACAATTCTATCATGTACCAAAGAGTTGCACAAGGAGAATCGTATTTGAGAGTACCTGAGTTCGTTACTAGAAACTCATTTTACTTTGCAGATAAGTTATTTAAAGGTGATCCTTTATATCTACAGGCCGGTGTAACGTTAAAATATTTTACTAAATATTTAGCGAATAGTTACAATCCTGTGCTTTCTGAATTTCATCTACAAAATGAGCAAGAAATTGGCGGTTATCCAGTACTAGATTTTTTTATAAATGCACAAATACAGCGAACGCGTTTGTACTTTAAATTAGAGCACTTTAACTCAAGTATTGGTGATACTAGTGAATACTATTCAGCACCGAATTATCCATATAGAGATTTTACTATCCGTTTTGGTTTAGTTTGGAATTTCTTTATCTAAGCAGTTTCTAGTTTACCCGTTAGTTGCCTAATTTTTATATTTAACCCAGCAAATAATAAGGTCGTAAATGGACTTAAATAATTAAAAATGGCGAATATAAAATATTCTGCTACTTCTACTCCCAAAACACTCGACTGATAAGCACCACAAGTATTCCAGGGGATTAAAACTGACGTAACTGTTCCTGAATCTTCTAAAGTTCTACTTAAATTCTCTGGTGCTAAGCCTTTATCTTCATAAGCCTTTTTAAACATTTTACCAGGAATGACAATTGCCAAATATTGGTCACTAGCAATTGCATTTAAACCCAAACAACTTATAACTGTAGTCGCAAATAAACCAAAGACAGACGTTGCAAAAGATAATAATGCCTTTGTTATTCTAGCCAAAGCACCGATTCCATCCATAACACCTCCAAAAACCATTGCACAAATAATTAAAAAGATAGTCCATAACATACCTTTCATTCCTCCCGAACTGAAAAGTTCATTCAACTTTTCATTGTCGGTTACAATTTCAGTGTCAACAAAAATGGCATTTAAAATTGATTTAAAATTGGAAGTTGATAAAGCGCTCAACGTTTCCGATTGAAATACAACTGCAAAGATAGCCGCAAGAATTACACCAGTACTCAAAGCAATTAAAGGCTTTGTTTTAGCTAAAATCAAAACAATTACTGCCAAAGGCACTAGAAATAAATACGGAGTGATATTAAACGTAGTATCTATTGTACTTAAGAGCCCACTGATGTCTGCACTACCCGTGGTTTCTATATTCATGCTCAAGATTGAAAAAACAACTAAGGTTATTAATATTGTAGGTATTGTGGTAAATGCCATGTATTTGATATGCGTAAATAAATCTGTACCAGCCATGGCAGGTGCAAGATTAGTCGTATCACTTAGTGGTGACATCTTATCTCCAAAATAAGCTCCTGATATGACTGCTCCAGCTATCATACCTGGCGCAATACCAAGTGCTGTTCCTATACCCACCAAAGCTATACCAACTGTGGCAGAAGTAGTCCATGAACTCCCAGTGGCTATAGAAATTATTGCTGCAATTACCACACAAGCTGGTAAAAAGATAGCAGGATTTAATACTTGAAGTCCGTAATATACCATTGCAGGGATGACTCCACTGACTAACCAAGTACCAGCCAAGGCGCCTACTAAAAACAAGATCATAATTGGCACAAAAACACTCTTCCAGTTTTCCCAAACTTCTCCAATCATTTGACTCAAAGTTACCTTATTAAAGAAACCTACAACGGCCGCTACAAGCCCTCCCATCAATAATATATATTGATTAGAGTATTCTCCAAACCATTCACCATCAGCAAAGAAAATATTATATGCCAGTAAACCCATAAGAATTACTACAGGTATCAACGCTTCCCAAATATTTAATTCTTTGTTATCAACTATTTCTTGATCTGCTATTTTAATTTTTGAAATATTATCATTTTCGGTCATTGAGTGCTATTTAATACTTGTAATGATACAAAGAAATATAAAACTGTGCAAAGCACAATCATGTGCGTTTTAGTAATAGCTTAACATTACTTTAAAATTTAATCACTAATTTTATCAAGTAACTTAAACTTATCAAACAATGAAAAAATCTATTTTTTACTTTTTACTCGGCGCTTTTATAGTTAGTACTATAGCATTTATAGATGTTAAAAACTCGAATGCTGAAACCGAAGCTTACGCTGCCTTATTAGATGGAGTAAAAGATTATACACTGGAACTCATGGAGGCTATGCCAGCCGATAAATATACATTTCGACCCCATGATTCTATCAGAAGTTTTGGTGAACAAATGGCCCATGTTGGGATGTCAACACAGTTTTTGACGAACATGTTCATTAATGGTGGACCGATGCCGACACAAGATGACTTTGCAAAATTTGCCAAGGTAGAAAAAGAAATATCCACTTCTAAAGAGGCTACTACTAAAGCTGTTACTGAAGGGTTTGATGCAATGATTACTGCTTATAAAAGTATGAATTCAGAAACCATGCAAGAAAAATTTACCGTTTTCTTTGATCCAAAGCAACCTCAATTTTCTAAAGAACAAGGTTTCAAATTCATTAATGACCATATCATTCATCATCGAAGCCAAGCATTAGTTGCGTTGAGAATGCAAAACATCAAAGCACCAGATTACAGGTTATATTAAAAAAAAACTCCTCTTTCGAGGAGTTTTTTTATACTTTGATAAATATCTTTTTTCTATACATAATAAATCCTAACAACACATAAAAACTAATCACCGTCAAAGCGTATAACATAGAAGAAAGTTTTACGTCTAAAAATGGATGCACATAGATTGTTTCAAACAATATAGTATGAATTGCACGGCCATTAATCTTTAAAAGTCCAAATGACTTAGCAATAAATCCTGATAAAAAGAAAATCGTAATAGCATTTATTCCAACATAAATAAACACTTTACCAAATTTTATAGATTTTACATCGGTAAAATAATAGACTACTGCTAAAATTATTGTTGCCCACCCCGCAGTAACTAACACAAAGCTGCTACTCCAAATAGCCTTATTTAGCGGAAACCAAATACTCCAGATATAACCTAATAACAATAATACGGTACCTGCCACAGCAAGTATTTTATCTTTATTTAGTGTTTTACTACTTAAAAATTTACCGGTAAAAATTCCAAAAATACATGTGGCAATAGCCGGTATGGTACTTAATAACCCTTCCGGATCATAATCAGCTTTCCATGTATGGTTTCCTAAAATTGCAACATCCAAGTAATTCGCCCAATTATTAGGTGCTCTATCAAACGTAGGCAATGTTCCATCGGGTAATGGCACAAAACCTAAAAATAACCAGTATGCAACTAAAATCAGTATGACTACACCCGATAACTGCTTCGTGTTTAAGTTTAAAAATAGTATGGATGAGATAAAAAATACGACCCCTATTCTTTGTAAAACACCTGGAAACCTTAGAACCTCAAAACTTCGTAAGAATGGAGGGTATGGTAAAAACCACGATAAGAACAACCCTAAACCAATAAGTTTAAGACTCCTTATTATAATTTTTTTATAGATAGGATAACTATTTGGTTTGTTCTTGTAAGCGTAAGAAATAGAAATACCAACAATAAAAAGAAAAAACGGAAAAATTAAATCTGTCGGTGTTAATCCATGCCATGGGGCATGTAATAATGGCGGATAAACAGCTCCCCAAGTGCCAGGATTATTTACTAGTATCATAGCAATAATCGTAATTCCTCTTAAAATATCTACCGAAACAACTCTATTAGAACTCATGGCTAAACTCTATAATTATCTGCTTTCCAGCTCTTAATTTGTTGCTTAATCTCTTTTTCAGATAGATTATCGGTTACAGCTTTTTCAGCCAACTCTGGAAATTCTGCGTCTGAGGCGAATCGTAAACCAACAATTTGACGTGGCGTTAGTGTTTCATTTAAAACCTTACCTGTTAATATATAATGTCTCATTTTTTCTTCGGCCATAATCGCTCTATCTTGAGCTTTTAGCGCAAATGATCTTGCATAAAAGGTTGTGAATACTAGTAATAACGAGCCAAAAACTAACAAAGAAGCGTCATATAAATTGTCTTCAGAAGATTTGACCAAATTTACAATAGAGCCTATAAATAAAAGCATAGATCCTAGGGCGGTAAAATAATGATATAACGGCACCATTCGTGCGTGATTTGATAAGTTTTGAGATTTCATTAGTTGCTAATTTTAATAACTATTTATAGACTAAGTTAGTGTTATTTGTTGACTCTAATAAATTGTAAATAATCGTCGTTCTTAGCCACCATGATATAATCATCTTCTTTTATTTTAATTATAGCTAAGTCTTTCACATCATTTGGCGCAAATAAGCCACTTTTATGACTGACAATTGGTTCGAAATTACCTTTCCCGTCTCCTTTTAAATAGAGACCATTACTTGCATCATTTCTGGGCGTTTCTACTTCACTACTGTATAAATTACCAGCAATAACAGCATCCAAATACGTGTCATTATCGAAATCTTTTACAATAATTTGATTAATACTTGAGAACTGTGCTAAATTAGGTAATTGGTGTATTACAAACGTACCATCTCTATTTTCTAGATATACACTCGCAAAAGATTTTACTTGATAATGCAATGATTTTTCTAAGTCGTTTTCACTATAAATATCCTCCAATGTAGCATTCGCGTAAGACTCATAATTTTCATATTTCACCTTTAAAACGGGTATCTGTTGTGAAGAACATTCTCTACCCCTTACCGGAAATTTCTCTCCTTCATTAAAATAACTTAGTACAATATCATTTTTATTATTTTTATCAAAATCATTAAAATAAATATCAAAAGATTCTTCCTTAGTAGCTTTATATTTATAATTGAGGCCCAAGTTGCCTACAATAAAATCTAGATCTCCGTCATTGTCGAAGTCTCCTTCTTTTAAACCAAACCACCAACCTGTTGTCTCCTCTAAATTCAGTTTCGCAGTCATATTCTTAAATTGACCATTTGAATTTTTAAACACCGTTATTGGCATCCACTCCCCAACTAAAATTATATCTAAAAAACCGTCGTTATCATAATCCGTCCAACTGGCACTAGTAACTAAGCCAAGATTCTTTAATTCTGGTGCTATTTTATCAGTAACATCAATAAATTTAGGATTTCCTTTAGTACTTATATTCTCCAAAATATAACTATCAGCCGGAGCAGGGTAATTACCTGGCACTAATCTTCCGCCTACAAATAAATCTAAATCTCCATCTTTATCATAATCTGCACTAAGTACTCTAGAACCACTGGTTAGCATTTTCGGTAATGCAGTTACATTTTTAGTAAACTTTCCATTACCCTCATTTATATACAAGCGATCTTGTAGCATTTCAGGATTCTTTACAAACTCGTTACCACCACTTACCATGTATATATCATTATCACCGTCACCATCAACATCAAAAATTAAGCTCCCTAAATCTTCATAATTAATATCTTCTGTGAGGACTTCTATTTGTTGTTTTTCAAAGCCTTGCGATTTTTGAAAATAAATCCCTGCTTCGCTTTTGGTCGCACCACCAATGACAAAATCATCAAGTTGGTCTCCATTTAGATCTCCAACAGAGATCCCTGGACCAAACATTGAGGTTCTGTGCGGTAATAATACTTCATTCTGAAAATCGTCATAATAATTCTCTTGATGTTTATGCTTTACCACATATGTTGTGTCTGTAATTGTTGAAAATAGCGTTTTCAAATTGTTTTCTTCCTTGTTATGAGAAGCCAATTCCGCTTCCGAATAGTTAATTTCTAATAACTGATTCTTATCAACGTTGGTTAACTGTTGCACTTTACCATCTGGCCAAGTAACCTTCAATTCTTTAACTATTTCTGCTTTTCCAAGTCCAAAATGAAGTCTAGGAGCTACAGATGACTGAAAACCTCTGGTCAAGGTCATTTCTTGAAACTGCGTAATACTATCAGCAGTAAGGGTCACTTTTACACCAAGTCCGAATTTATTCTGATCCGGTCCTTTAAATTTTAACGTTAAATGGTTATTCGTAGCTGAGCTTTTGTTCTCAAAAATAACTGCATAATCATCTATATTATTCAACACAATTTCTAAATCACCATCATTATCTAAATCAACATACACACATCCGTTAGAAAAGCCTTTATACGATAAACCCCACGCATCATTGACAGTGTCAAAAGTTAAATCTCCATTATTTCTAAATACAAAATTGTCTATTTTTTCTGAAGGTATTGCTAAGCTTTTTTTCAATAAGCTATCAGCACTCATATTTCTCTTATCAACATCAGCAAAAAAGTCTCTATTATTAACTTCTCTACGCGTACCATTGGAAATAAAAATATCTTTCCAGCCATCATTATCTAAATCCGCAAAGAGCGGCCCCCAACTCCAATCTGTTGAAGAAACACCAGCCAAACGCGCTACATTACTAAAGTCTGGTAATGAATCATTAACGACACCATTATTTAACTGTAGATTATTTTGCATATACTGATAGTGAAAGCCTGCATTGACAGTGCCCCAAAATAGCTCCGGGTTCATACTGGCCATGTTTGCTTTCGCCCTACGATTATTTTTCGCCATCATATCTACTTGTATGATATCTAAGAGTTGATCATTGTTAAAATCAGCGATATCAACACCCATCCCATAAAAAGCGGTTTGTTTGGTTACCTTCTTTACTTGTTCAGTAAAGGTTCCATCTTTATTATTAATGAATAAATAATCAGGGGTACTAAAATCATTTGACACGTAAATATCTGGCCAATTGTCATTATTAATATCACCTACAGTAGCGCTTAATGTCAAGCCAAAAGTACGTACGCCTGCTTCGTCGGTCACATTGGTAAATTTCTCACCATCATTTCTATACAATTTATCAGTTTCAGTATCAGAAACCTCTTTCATCTTAAACTTATAATGCGTATTTGAAGCGCTAAAGTTTGTCGGTGGGTAATTTGCCACGTATAAATCTAAGTCTCCGTCAAGGTCATAATCAAAAAATGTAGCTTGTACGCTATTTCCTATATCATCAATGCCATATATTTTTGCACTTTCCGTAAAAGTTGCATCTCCATTATTGATATACAATAAATTCTCTTTGGGTGTAAATTTACCGCCTACCGAACAGTAGATATCTAAAAAACCGTCATTATTCACATCTGCCATGGTAACGCCCGTGTACCACCTATCATCGCCTAGCAAACCTGCTTTCTCAGAAATATCTTCAAATTTCAAGCCTCCTTTATTTAAAAAAAGCTTGTTGGCCACCATATTACCCGTAAAAAATAAATCAATCAACCCATCATTATTAATATCACCCGCTGAGACGCCACCGCCCATATACAAATAAGAATAACTAAAATAATTTAGACTATCATTTTCAGTTAATGTATTGGCAAAATCAACGCCGGTTTCATCTTTAGACAACTGTTTGAATAATGTATCTTTTGAAGGTTCACTCTCTTTTGTACAAGAGGCAATGACAAAAATCAATATGCATAGGTTCAATAGAAATAATTGTTCTTTATATCGAAGATTCTTTAACATTTGTAGACGTAATTTAATGGATACACAAATATATAAAATAACAGAGCCCATTAAAAAAATTTAATGGACTCTGTAAAAATAAATAAACTAATTCAAATATGTTTAGTACCCTGGGTTTTGATTTAAAATATTTCCACTTAAGTCAATAGAACCTAGTGGTATAGGCATCAAGTCATATGTACTTATATACGCATTTGCTTTTTGTCCAAAGTTGGTAATAGTTCGTGCTTCATTCATTATGTACGTATTTAATACGTCTACAGTTACACCCCATCTTCTTAAATCGAACATACGATGTCCTTCCATACCTAATTCTATACGACGTTCAAAACGAACAGCTTTTCTTGCCATCATTTGATCTCCAAAACCAGCATAAAGTTCGATGCTATAATTAGGCGCATTAATAACAACATCATTTTCATCTGTTGTTACCACATACGACATATCTTTAGCTCTCGTACGCACCTGATTTACATAATTTAAAGCAGTACCTAAATCATTCGTTTCAACTGCAGCTTCTGCAGCCATTAACAATACATCAGCATAACGCATTACGTTGTAATCTAAACCAGAATGTGTTTGACCCCAGCCACCATTACCGTTCTGTGACTCTTCTTCATTAACCTGAAAAGCAGTTTTCTTATTCAAATAAGGTCCAGAAATATCTGTAAAAGGTGAGCGTATCCAATTTGAACCTACATGAGGTCCCCATCCGTTAAAATCAATACCTCTACGGCCTACTGTATAATCTATTCTAGGATCCAAATTACCTGTTTCTAAGGTATGAGGCTCTTCAGACAGAACACCATAATCATTTGCAATATCGCTATCATTATAGGTATCTAATAAAGGTAACCCAGAACCATCTGTTTTGAAAGCATTTGCTAGATCAATAGTAGGTTGAAAAAAGCCACAACATGATCCATATGGGCCACCTCCTGGTTGACTTAACAAACTTCCTATATTACCATTTGGTGAATTTCCTTGATCCGCTTGATGTTGCACTGCAAATAAAGATTCAGAACTCAGTTCGCCAGAAGCAATAAAATTGTTATTATATTCTGCATTTAAACTAAATTCTCCACTATTGATAACAGTCGTTAATTGTGCTAATGCTTCAGGCCATTCTTGTTGATATAAATGTGTTTTACCTAAAAATGCTTGTGCTACACCTTTTGTTGGTCTTCCTCCATCGCTACTCGTTGGTAAAAGATCAATCGCCGCTTGAAAGTCAGCCTCAGCTTGATCCCAAAGTGGACCATCATTAGGTTGATTAAATTCAAAATTTCTATAATTCTCTATAGAAATAAGTGAAACGTTTCCGAAAATCTTTGTCAATTCAAAGTAAAAGAAACCTCTTAAAAAATGAGCTTGTCCAGCTTGTGCTGAAAAGTCTTCATCAGGAATTGACTCAATCAATGACAAAACTGCATTGGCTCGGTTCACACCGGCATACATAATTTGAAATTTAGCTCGAATGTATCCATTATTCGTATTGATTTCATAAATTTCTAAATCTCTTAAAGTCGATTGATCAGAATCTGTACTCCCTTTGTGAGCATCATCAGACATCACATCAATCCACCAGTTATCAGTACCCGTACCAAACTGTTGTGCGGAACCTCCATTTCTAGTACCATTCAAGATAGAATATACACCTGTTAAGAGTAAATCTACTCCTTGCGCATTCGCAAGACTTTCTTCACTCAAGGCTCCTGTTGCAGGAACCTCGCTAAAATCCTCACTACAAGCTAGTGCAGTACATACAATTGCAATTAAATAAATAATTTTTTTCATTTTTTTTATAATTTTATATTAACACCTAAAAGGAATACTTGTTGTAATGGATTGTTATTAACATCTAAGCCTAAACTTAATGCAGAATTTCCATTAGCTGGTTGTATTTCAGGATCTGCCCCAGTATAATCAGTAATCGTAAATAAATTAGAACCCGTTACATAAAATCTTAGCATAGATAAGCCCCAACCTTCAATGGTTGATTTTGGTAGACTGTACCCAATTTGAAGATTTTTTAATCGTAAAAAAGAACCATCTTCTACAAAGTAAGAATTCGCTCCATTCTCTTGGTTTACATTAGACGTACTTAAGGATGGTGCACTACCATTTGGATTTGTAGTTGCATTAAAAGAATTTAATACCCTTGTACTTCTATTTAAATCAAAGAATGTAGGAAAATCTGTAAAAACACGATCAGCATTGTAAATTTCATTTCCAGAAACACCTGAAATAAATAGAGAAAGATCAAAGCCTTTATATGCAGCACTTAAGTTCACACCATAAGTAAAATCAGGATGTGGAGATCCAATAAAAGTTCTATCAAGATCATTAATTACTCCATCAGGAACTCCGTCAGGACCACTAACATCTCTATATCTCAATCTACCAACACCGTCAGCATTTGTTAAAAAGCCTTGATCTGGCCCTGCAGCCACTTCAGCTTCTGATCTGTAAATACCCTCAACAACTCTTCCAAAGAAAGATGCTATTGGTTGACCCACCTGTGTACGGTTGGCATTCTCACCAGCAAAAGGTATTGCTCCTCCAGCTTGAAAATCACTAACCAAGTCTGTTACTTCATTTGTATATGTTGATAAAGTTGCGTCTATACCATAAGAAAAACCACTTTCAGTTTCGTCAGCGTAGCCCACAGAAAAATCAAAACCTTTGTTTTCAACATTCCCTAAGTTTACGTAAGGCGGAGCAGCATCAATAGCAGTATCATTAATCAATGAAAAATCTTGTGCTATTAAACCATCCGTTTTAATCGTCCAATATTCTGCAGAAAATCTTAACTTACTCTGAAGCATATCGAGCTCAAGACCAATATTACTTGTTTCACTCGTCTCCCAAGTTAAAGATGAATTACCAACACTAGATAAAATCGCTCCAGTAGCTAATCCACCACCAAAAGGATAATTCGCATTTGCTAAGTTCAATGAAGAAATATTTATACCTGCACCATTATTTGGTACATTTTGATTTCCTAATTGACCCCAAGACGCTTTTAATTTCAAACGTCCAACAAAACCATCAGTTGGAAAAAAGTCTTCATTACTCATAACCCATCCTGCACTTACAGCGGGAAAAATATCTGTAGTATTTTCAGGTAAAAAATTAGAAGATTCATCACTTCTTAAGGTAGCCCCGAAATAGTATTTACTATCGTATGAATAATTCACAGAACCGAAATAAGAATTTAATGTATTTTCATTGTCAAAAGCGAAACCAACAATTGGTGTACCTGAACCTGTTGTTAAGGTATAAAAATCTGGTGTTTCAAATAAGAAACCTGTTACAATTGTTTGAGATCCCTTTCCAAGATTCCTTAAAGCCTCAGTACCCACTAAAAGATTGACACTATGCTTGTCGAAAGTCTTCACATAATTCAACGTGTTCGTCCATACCCAGTTATAAAAATTCTGGTTTTGTTCTGAAAGTTGATTCGTAAGTCTTGGCTCTGCGTCCCATGGGTTTAAAGCAGTAAAATTTCTATCATTAAAACTATTGATTTCACCACCGATAGAGGTCTTAAATGATAAACCCTCTATAATGTCTACTTTCATATAAACATCACCTATAATTCTAGTTTGCTTAAAAAAGTTATCACTATTTTGTAAAAGTGTAGCTACTGGGTTATCTGAATTTCCTAATCCATTTGAATTATTATAGGCTCCAGCAAATTGACCGGCATTATCTCTAACAGGAATTAACGGACTAGCACGTAACGCAGTTTGCGTTTGATTACCACCATTACTTCTACTGTAAGAAACATTTAAATGCTCACCTACAGTGATACGTTTACCAAGTTTAAACTCTGAATTTAAACGCATCAACCCTCTTTTAAAGCCTGTTCCTAATTGTGCACCTCAAATATCCTGCAGAAAAAGAATATTTAGATGATTCATTACCATTTGACATGGTAAAATCGATATTTGATGTAACTCCATTTTGAAAAATTTCATCAAGCCAATCAGTTCCTCCTGGAGCAACTGTATTTGCTGGAAGTGGACCAGTTCCGTTAGAAAAAACACCTGTTAAAGAACTAGGCACTACTGCAGATGTACCATTTCCGTATTGTGGATGATCCCACACCAGACCGTCATTTGCTGTACTTTCAAAAAGCACATTACCTAATTGTTGCGCGTTCAATAAATCTGGTAAATTCGCAGCTTGCGTAAACCCAGTGTAAGCATTAACCGAAATTGACGCTTTGCCTTGATTGTATTTACCGTTCTTCGTAGTTACAATAATAACACCATTCGATGCTCTAGCACCATAAATAGCAGCAGCACCATCTTTCAAAACGTTAAACTGAGCAATATCATTTGGGTTAATAGTATTTAAAATACTCCCATCGGTTGTCTGAACACCATCTATTATATATAGTGGGTTGTTATTATTAACAGTTCCTAAACCTCTAATACGAACAGTAGGAGAAGCGCCTGGGTTACCATTGTTAATAACAGTTACACCAGATACTCTACCTTCTAAAGCTTCCGCTAAATTGACAATTGGTGCTTTAGTGGCTTCTGAAACATTTACAGATGCTACAGAACCAGTTACGTCACCTCTCGTTTGAGTGGTATAACCTACGACTACAACCTCACTTAGTTGATTAGCGTCTTCAGCCAATGTAATATTCACAGTTGTTTGACCGGCTACACTTACTTCTTGTGTAACATAACCTACAAAACTCACGACTAGTACTGCATCAGACGCGACATTGTCTAAAGAGAAGTTACCGTCAAAATCTGTTTGAGCTCCGTTTTGAGTCCCTTTTACGATAACACTAGCTCCGGGTAATGGCCCATTTGCATCTGTTACCGTACCAGTTACTGTTTGTGCAGATACTATGCCAGCGAGTAGCATAATACCAAAAAACATAAAATGTTTGAGTAATTTAATTTTCATAATTAGTTAAATTAGTTTATTAGTTAAGCTTCATTTTTGATTAATAATTTTTTCTATACTATCTATACCTAAATTTAGTGCACTTCATAATACAATGTCTAAAACTAGTTGCCAGACTATGACTTTAAAAATTTAATATACCAATAACGCTAAATGAACAACGAATGACATAAAAAAAATAACAAACGTTATTCCTGTAATTATGCTAATGATTCCTATTAACAGTAATCATTTTTAAGATACTTCGGCACAACAAAGGTTTTGAATTTACTATTTATAAGCTCTTAAAGTTATAGTAATATCAATATACAGTCTTATTATTAAACGATTCTCAAAAATATTGAAATTCATAATTCGAACAGCCAATATTCTCCCAAAATTACGAAAACGTTTTCGTAATTAAAAAAAAATAAAGCCAATTTTTTTAGAATTGACAATAATTAGGGTCTAAAAAAACACTTCTATAAATTATGTTTTTTTAGGCCCTAACTTATTTTCTTTTTTTCTATAGGTGAAAATTGATGGAGTTTTACTTTTTAAGTCCGGCTTTGTGTCCCGAAATGGCATAATAAAGAATAATCGCATAACAAGGCAATAATATCCAGTAACTCGCGGTTGACGAATCAGAGATTGCCGATGCTTGATCTAGGCCCTCTGCAATTCGACTCGCTTTACCGCTATCGACTAACCTTCCATAAAGTGGTGGGATTATTGCACCTCCTGATATGGCCATAATAAGTAAGGCCGATCCCTGTTTTGTAAATTTGCCAAGTCCTTTTAAGGTTAAAGGCCAAACTGCTGGCCATACAAGGGCATTAGCAATACCCAAAGCAGCTACAAATAATACAGATGTAAATCCGGAAGTAGTTATGATTAAGGTCGTAAATATGAGACCCAAGATGGCACTTATTCTTAACGCTTTACCTTGGCTAAGATATTTTGGTATCAAAAACACGCCTAGCGCATACATAGCTACCATAGCCATTAATGTATATGTTGTAAAAAACTTCACTTCATCTCCAGGCATTCCTAACGATATTCCATAGGCTATAATAGTATCACCAGCTATGACTTCTGCTCCAACATACACAAATAACGTTAAGACCCCCAGCCATAAATGTGGAAACTGAAATATACTTGTTTTTGCCGTCTCTCCTTCGGGAACTTCTTCAATTGGTGCCGCTTCTACTTCTGGCAAAGGCGCTTTACGGATTAAAATACCAAAGATAAACAATGCAATTGCCATCACTATATAAGGGGTTACCACACTATCAGCCATCGTATCTAATAACTGATTTCTTTCTTCTCCGGTTACAACCTTTAATTTTTCTTTAACTTCATCAATACCAGATAATAAAATAGCTCCGAAAATTAAAGATCCTGAAGCCCCAGCAATTTTATTAGCAATACCCATTAATGCAATACGTTTCGCACCACTTTCAATAGGTCCTAAAATTGTAATATAAGGATTTGCAGCTGTTTGTAATATAGTCATCCCTACTCCTTGAACAAATATTCCTGTTAAAAACAACCAATATGTTCTTGCCCCAGCTGCCGGAATGAAGATAAGTGCCCCAATTGCCATGATAAACAACCCAAGTGACATCCCTTTTTTATACCCTATCTTATTTAAAAGATATGACGCTGGTAAAGCCATTATTACAAAAGAAATATAAGATGCTGATGCCACCAAATATGATTGCGCATCTGTCAAATCATTAATTGTTTTCATAAAAGGGATTAATGCTCCGTTAATCCAAGTAACAAATCCAAAAATAGCAAACAGTCCTGCGATAATAATTATTGGTACTGTATAATTATTCTTTTGGGTTTTACTTTCTGACATCTTTAATATGATTAGTTTGGTTAGTAATGATTCAATACATTTTACACATTCCCTTTTTTAAAGAACGCTGAAATGTAATAATTTTATAAGTTAAGAACTTCATTATTTCTATAACCAACGCCATATAATAGACATACGGGCTCAATGAGAATATAAAGGTTCTTACTCGTATACATTTCTATTAAGGTTTGCTATTTAATATTATTTGCTTTGCCTGATTCACATATTTTCTACCTATGGGAATCCTTTTGGATGCTATTTCAACTAGATTACCTTCAACACTAATTACCTTATCAATAGCGATTGTATATGATCGGTGCACGCGTAAAAAATTAGCAGGCAACTCTTCCGTGACGCTTGTTAAAGACTTATGAACCAAGTAATTACTTGTTTTTGTAAATATTTTAATATAGTCTTTCAAGCTTTCTATGTATAAAATATTTTCAAACTTAATTTTAACAAGTTTTTTATTTACTTTAAAGAAAATATAGGCATCGACAAGATCATCTTCACTTCTTTTAAGACCTTTTAATAAGTGTGTTTTTTGGGTAATTTTATTTATTGTTTTTAAAAACCTATTAAAAGGTATTGGTTTTACTAAGTAATCTAGCACATCTAAATCATAACTTTCTACCGCATATTCTCTATAGGCCGTTGTAATCACAACATTTGTTTTAATATCAAGGTTCTTAATAAATTCAAGGCCATTCATTTTAGACATATTGATATCTAAAAAAATCACATCAATATTGTTTTCTTCAATAGTTCCTATTGCATTTAAAGGATTACTAAAAGTGCCGACAAGGTTGAAATGTTGAAACTCTTTTAAGTAATTACTAACAATTTTAATGGCTAGTGGTTCATCATCAATAATAATACATTTAATTTCCATTAAACAGGTATTTTTAGTTTTACACAATATTCTCCTTCAAAGATACCAGTTTTTAGCATAAATTTTTCATTGTATAATAATTCTAATCGGCGTCTAACATTTTCAATACCGATGCCATTCTTACCATCTTCGATTTCAAAATTACTTTTATTTAAGTTATTCTTTACATCAAAAGTTAATTGCCCACCATTATTTTCAAAACACATTTGTATCAACATTTTGTCATTTTCTTTGGTACCATGCTTGAAACAATTTTCTATAAAGGTTATAAAAAGTAATGGGGGCACATAAACATCGTCAATGTTTCCAACAATATCCAAATGGTACTTTACCGTATCTCCATACCTTAACTCTTCTAATTCTAAATAACTTTGAATATAACTAATCTCTTTTAACAGTGTAATCTTGGGTTCTTTTGCGTCATATAATACGTATTGCATGAGTTCAGACAATTTCAATATTACTTCAGGCGTTTTAGTAGACTTCTCAATACTTAAAGCGTACAAATTGTTTAATGTATTAAAAAAAAAGTGCGGTTGTATTTGGGATTTTAAGAAGTTCAACTCCGTTCTCAACTGAACTTCTTGTAGTTGCTCTCTTCGTTTTCTTTCAAAAATCCAATCTACCGTCAATTTTATGGTCGTTACTAATGCAACATCATAGATACCTGTTAAAAAAACTACCAAAATATGATTAAACGAGTACGCTTTTTGAGGGGTATCTGATTCAGGCCAAACATTTTCATTAATCAACCAATAAATGAGTTCTGTTCTAACAATATAAAAGACACAGAGCACCAAAAGAAAACTCAAAAGATATTTTGCATAGTTTTTCTTTAGAACAAATTTAGGGAAGAGTATATATATATTAATGTACACCAAAATCATGCTCAATGTAAACGTAACTAGATTTGATTTAAATGAATACCAATAATCCTGAAAATAACTTCCCCATCTAATAACATTAAATATAAAATAGCTTATCCAAAATATAAAATGATATTTTAAAGGAATACTATATGTGGTTCTATGAAGTTTAGTAGCCAAAAAATTAAATTCTCGTTAGTAATTCGCTAAATATATATAAAATATGTTATTCATATGCTATGTTTAGTCCTACAACAATTGTTATCTATTATTAGTTTAACGCCGTTGGTATATTAAATTTTAAAATAATCAATGCTCATAGTATTTTTACAATCTTATATTCATAATTCAAGAACAATGACTAAATATAACGTTTTAGATAAAAACAATATCAGCTACAAACCGGCTGGTCAATTTGAAGAGACACGCTTCGAAAAAATTCACAATGTCATTTTAAGTAATTCCAATATTGCCTCAATAATCGTAGCGCAAGAAATAGCTGAACTTATAAAAAGCAAACAAGATGAAAATAAATTATGCGTCTTGGGTCTTGCAACGGGATCGTCTCCAATAAAAGTATATGAAGAACTCGTTCGAATGCACAAAGAAGATGGGTTAAGTTTTGAAAACGTTGTTACTTTCAATTTGGATGAGTACTTTCCTATGGAAAAAGACAATATCCAAAGCTATCATTATTTTATGCATGAGCATCTTTTTAATCATGTTAATATAGTTCCTGAGAATATTCACGTTCCTGATGGTACTGTCAAAAATGAAGAAATATATCAGTATTGTATTGATTATGAATTAAAAATAAAAGCAGTCGGCGGTTTAGATTTTCAATTATTAGGAATTGGTAGAACTGGCCATATAGGATTCAATGAGCCCGGATCACACTTAAATTCAGGCACTAGAAGTATCACGTTAGATCATGTTACTCGCGCAGATGCTGCTCCAGCTTTTTTAGGAATTGAAAATGTTCCTCGTAAAGCTGTCACCATGGGTATAAGTACAATTCAAAAAGCAAAAAGAGTGGTACTCTTGGCATGGGGGATTAATAAGGGGGCGATTATAAAAGAAACTATTGAAGGAGATATTTCTTCAACGGTACCCGCAACCTACTTACAACTACATAAAAACGCAACTTTTATCTTAGATAATGAAGCGTCTGCAGAACTAACAAGAGTAAAGACACCTTGGCTGGTATCTTCTTGTGTTTGGACTGAAGATCTGAAAAGAAAAGCGGTAGTTTGGCTAAGTGAAACATCACAAAAATCAGTTTTAAAACTCACCGATAAAGATTATAATAACAACGGCATGTCTGGCCTGTTAGTAGAAGAAGGTACTGCTTATGATTTAAATATTAAAATGTTTAATCATCTACAGCATACCATAAGTGGTTGGCCTGGTGGAAAGCCAAATGCTGATGACACTAGAAGACCCGAACGTTCTGAACCTGCTAAAAAGAGAGTAATTATTTTTAGTCCTCACCCTGATGATGATGTGATTTCTATGGGTGGTACTTTCGATAGGTTAGTCGAACAAGGGCATGATGTTCATATTGCATATCAAACATCAGGTAATATTGCTGTTTCTGACGAAGAAGCTTTAAAATTTGCTGAAGTCAATAGTATATTAAGCGACAGATCGAGAGCAACGGATGCCACTATTAAAAGCATTCAAGATAAAAAGAAATATAGTATCGATAGCCTCGAGGTCAGAAAATTGAAAGGTTTAATAAGACGAAGTGAATCTTTAGCTGCCACACGTTATTTAGGATTGCCTGATAAAAATGTACATTTTTTAGATCTTCCTTTTTATGAGACTGGCACAATAAAAAAGAATAAATTATCGGCCGAGGATAATGAAAAAATGTGTGCGATTATCGAAGAGGTAAAACCTCATCAAATATTCGCTGCAGGAGATTTAGCCGATCCACATGGAACTCACAGAGTCTGTTTGGATGCACTATTTGCAGCACTCGAAATATTGAAACCAAAAAAGTTTATGAACGACTGTTGGGTTTGGTTATATAGAGGAGCATGGCATGAGTGGGAAACATATGAAATCGATATGGCGGTACCTATGAGTCCTGATCAGGTCTTAAAGAAAAGGCATGCCATATTTTATCATCAATCACAAAAAGATGGAGTCATGTTTCAGGGTGATGATTCGAGAGAATTTTGGGTGCGAGTAGAAGACCGAAACCAATTAACAGCGAAAAAATATAATAATTTAGGGTTAGCAGATTATGCTGCTATCGAAGCATTTAAAAGATATTACTACTAATTTTTACATATCATGAAAAAATTTATTTACGTTCTAATTTCATTGGCAATACTATCATGTTCGGAAAAGGAGACGGCCAATATAATACCATTTGAACCTAATATCATTCCTTTACCGGTAAGCCATGAAAGTGTTGCAACAACATTTTTAGTTACCAGTACGATTAACATCGCAGTAAAAACGGATGATCCTGAGGTTCAAACTTATACCAACGCTTTTAAATCATTTCTATCAGATGCTGGTATGACTGTTATCGAAGATGGAAATTCAACGAATAATACGGTCATCATACAGCTTAATGAAGATGCACAAGAAAATCTAGGTAATGAAGGCTATGAACTTACTATTGACAACAAAAGTATTACGTTGAAAGCTAATAAAGCTGCAGGAGTATTTAATGGGTTTCAAACAATTCGTCAATTTTTTCCATCTAATTTTAAATTGGATGAAAAAAACCTAATCGCTTTAAAAGGTGCGAATATTGTTGATTACCCGCGGTTTGCTTGGCGCGGACTAATGCTAGATGTCAGTCGTCATTTTTTCAGTACAGACGATATAAAAGCATATATTGATCAAATGTCGCGTTATAAATTAAACGTCTTTCATTGGCATTTAACAGACGATCAAGGTTGGCGTATTGAAATCAAATCGTTACCAAAACTTACTGAAATTGGGGCTTGGAGAGTAGAAAGACATGGTCGTTTTGGTAGTTCTAGACCTGAACCGAAAGCAGGTGAAAAAGCTACATATGGCGGTTTCTATACACAGGAACAAATTAAAGAAATCGTACAATATGCCAGCGATAGAAACATCACCATTGTACCAGAAATAGATATGCCAGGCCATATGATGGCCGCGCTCGCCGCATATCCTGAAATGTCAAATAAAAAAGAGCCTAAGTTTGTTGCACCAGGTTCTAAATTTTCTGAATGGTATGGTAATGGTCGATTCAAAATGCTGATTGAGAATACGTTAAATCCGACAGATGAGAACGTATATGAATTTATCGATAAAATATTTACTGAAGTTGCCGAGCTTTTCCCAGGTGAATACATTCATATGGGCGGTGATGAGGCTTATCATGGCTATTGGGAGGCCGATCCAAAAGTTATAAAATTTATGAAGCAAAATAATATCAAAGATAGCCATGAGCTACAGAGTTATTTTGTAAAAAGAGTAGAAAAAATTATTAGCAGTAAAGGTAAAAAAACAATTGGTTGGGATGAGATTTTAGACGGCGGCCTTGCCGATGGCGCTGCAGTAATGAGCTGGCGCGGAATGAAAGGTGGTATTGAAGCTGCCAAACAAGGACATAATGTTGTAATGTCTCCCACAACCTTTGCTTATTTAGATTATTCACAAGGTGATCATAGTGTAGAAAATAAAATTTATGCAGATTTAAGCCTTGAAAAATCATATAGCTTTGAACCAATTCCTGAAGATGTTGATGCTAAGTATATTTTGGGTGGACAAGGTAATCTTTGGACAGAAGGCGTTCCTAATTTGCAATATGCCAATTACATGACCTATCCACGTGCCTTTGCTTTAAGCGAAACTTTTTGGAGCCCTAAAGAAAATAAAAATTGGGAAAGCTTTATAGATCGTACAGAGGCGCACTTTGATCGATTTGCTGTAATGAATACAAACATTTCTAGAGCTGTATTAGATCCTATTGTGCACATATACAAGGAAGATGCAAAAGTTATGTGTAAACTGTCTAATAATGCCGCAGGCACTGAGATATATTATACTATTGATAACACCTATCCTGTTCAATATGGTGTAAAATATTCTGCACCTTTTGAAATACCGAATGGTAATCTTAGCTTACGAACACAAACCTACAGAGATGGTAAAGCTATTGGTAGACAATTAGAGATACCCAGAGAAGATTTGATAAAAAGGATTAGTACGAAAGAACGGGTACTCATCGCAGAAGATTAATGAGTTTTCGTCGCTAAACATTACAAGACTTACCCAGTATTAATATTTTTAATAGCAAAAGGCAGTATACTAAAGCAATGTATGCTGCCTTTTGCTATACCTCTAATCATAATCAAAGGCTTGTGCTGCCCCTAGCGTTTTGTTTCGGTATTGCCCCTAACACCCCCCTTGTTTAACAAAGGAAGCCTTGAAAATTGAACTCTAATTATAAACCACTGGCGACAACAACGGCTATAATTCATTGTGGCGGCCCTGAAGTTTCGGGACCTCGCAGAGAATTGCTAATGACCGTTCGCTACGCTCGTGTCACTTGAATTAATTAACTTCGTCGCACGTCGGAAAATCAGAACTGGTTTTCCACAACTAATCATATACCAAACCGTTGTAGCACATTGAGAAATGAGAGAAATTACCATTAAGAAATACATAAGATATTTATTCGGAATATTATTCATACTCTTTATTCTTAATAAATTTTATTTAAGACCTTGGGTTTTAGAAAATGAGCTACCAGAATTATTCCAAATATTTGTGTTTTCAGTTCCTAATTTGATAGAAGCTATACTTGGAACAATCATTTTGACAGGAATTTTATTACAATTAAGACAATATTTGAATAAAAAAATAAAAGACGCTTCAATATATTTGATAGCAGTCAGTATTTCTTCTATTTATGTCATATCTCAAGAACTTAAATTTCATAATCTAGGAGGTAATAATGTATACGACCCATACGATTTAATTGCTTCAATTCTTGGATTGCTAATAATTTTTATGATTATTAAAAAATTTGGATTTATAGATTTAAAAGAAAAATAAAACGTGCCACAACAATGACTATAATTCATTGTGGAGTCCAGTCTGGGTTTCTCGAGAAATTCTAATGATTTTCCCGAACGTTTGTCTCTTTTTGCTAACTTGGTACCAAACCACAACGAAATCATACACAAACTGTCGTGTGTAATTAAAAAACAGCCGATAAAAAAGAATAATTATGAAGCTCACAAGGCAAAATTTTGACAGCGCCAGAGATTTTATTTTAGCAAATGCAAGAATGATAGAACGAAGGTTGTTTGACTTCCATTTTAATGGAGGTTCAGCAAATGGCGTTTTTCACTCAGTTTACGCTTATCGAAATAATGACGGGGGTTTTGGCTATGGAATGGAACCAGATACAGCATCACCTGAAAGCCAACCTCTTTTTAGCATTATGGCTCTTGAAATTTTAGATGAAGTTGACTATCTGAATGCAGAATTAATACTCAAAGATTTTATGCCATACTTTGAAAGTATTACAACTGAAAAAGGAGGAATCCCTTGGATGTTTAGACCTAAAAGTGAATATCCGTGTAGCGAACATTTTAAAACAGTCAAAGAATGGGCGGCCTTGAGTACAACTGCATCATTATTGGGTATGCTTGAAAAATATAAGATTGATATTCCTTGGATGAAGAACGCAGAACAATTTATTTGGGAGGAGATTGAACGAATAAAAGAAAAACACGTTTTTTGTCATCTATGTGTACCTAGACGTTTACAGTTTTTACAACATGCTAAAAATAGAAAAAAAGCAGAGAAAGCTATGAACGATTTAAAAAAATGGATAGTTGCTGACGGAGTGCTTTGCAAAGATAAATTGGATGATGGTTGGGGGCTTTACGGGAAACCACACAGTTTGAGTTATGTTCCTAATCCTGATAATATTTTGAATCCTATCTTTTCCAAAGAAACCATTGAATCTGATATAGAAGGATTAATTAACAAACAGAAGAATGATGGACGTTGGGATACTTGGTATGGAATTAGCGAAGGAACAAAGTTGGAGTGGGCAGGCATACAGACCCTATGGACATTGAAAATTTTAAAATCGTACGGGAGAATTGAGAAATAAAAACTACACAAAAACCGTTAGGTAGCGTCCAATTAAAACGAGTAAATATTAGACATGAAGAAATACATCTTACTTACCAGAATACAGATAATTTGCTGTTTCTTCTGTTTTTTTATATCAGGGTGTCAAACGAATAAAAAGACTAACAAAGAGGACGCTACAATTTCTTCAAAACTTCAATTACCAGATCGCCCAAATATATTATGGTTGGTAACAGAGGATATGGGGCCTTATATTCCTCCTTTTGGAGACACTACCATTAAAACACCAAATTTGAGCCGTTTGGCTACTGAAGGTATTATTTATACAAACTTATATTCTCCTTCAGGTGTTTGCTCCCCTAGTAGGGCTGCTATAGCAACTGGTATGTATCCTTCAAGTATAGGTGCAAATCATATGCGTACAGGAAGCTTTACCCATATAACAGGTTTACCCACATATGAAGCAGTACCACAACCAACAGTGAAAATGATAAGTGAGTTACTCCGTATGAATGGTTATTACTGTACCAATAATTCTAAGGAAGACTATCAGTTTAAAGCACCTGTAACCGCGTGGGATGAAAGCAGCCAATATGCACATTGGAAAAATCGTGCAGACAACCAACCTTTTTTCGCCGTTTTCAATTTTAATGAAACTCATGAATCGGGTTTGTTTGAACCGTATGGATTTAAAAAAAGTGAGTTGAGACATTATCAATCGGGCGACTCCAGCTTTAAGCCTTTACCCGGTCGCCTCACTGAAGCAGAAACAACAAAACATATCGCTAAGAACACGAATTTCACAATACCTCCATATTTACCCAATACAGAAGCAGTTCGTAGAGATTTATGGAAAATGTACAACAACATTGCAGAGATGGACAAACAATTAGGAGCAGTGTTAAAAAAATTAGAAGATGATGGTTTATTGGAAAATACCATTATTTTTTTCTACGGAGATCATGGTGGACCATTACCCAGACAAAAACGCTTAATCTATGATTCTGGGTTAAACACACCAATGATTATTAGGTTTCCGAACAAACAAAAGCATGGAACAAAAGATGATCAGCTTACCAGCTTTGTAGACTTTGCACCTACCCTGCTTTCGCTGGCAGGAATTAACCCACCTGAACACCTGCAAGGCCAAGCTTTTTTAGGCAGCTATCAAGTTAAAGAAAATCGAAAATATATCCATGGTGCCGCGGATCGATTTGATGGATTCACAGACGCAATTCGAGCGGTAAGAGACAAACAGTTTAAGTATATCCGTAATTACCGCCCTGAGCAAGGATATTATCTCCCTATTACATACAGAGAAAGGATTCCAACAATGCAAGAATTGTTACAACTAAGAGATAAAGAAAAACTGGACAGTATTCAAACACTTTGGTTTCGAGAAAATAAAGCCCCAGAGGAATTGTATGATTGTAAAAGCGATCCGCATGAATTGAACAACCTAATTAACGACCCTGCTTACAACCAAAAACTGGAAGAATTACGAGCCGAAATGGATCGTTGGATTAAAGCCATTAATGATCAACCAAACCTCGCCGAGCGGGAATTGATCAGTCAATTATGGGGAGGTTTGGATATACAGCCAGTTACAGTTGCTCCAACTATTGTGGACATAGATTATAAAATAACTGTTCGCTCTACAACAGAAGGAGCTTCAATAGGATATAAGATTATTAACAACGATGGTACACAACCAAAAGCGTGGTCTATCTATCAAAAACCATTAACAATCCCAAAGGGAAATAAATTATTAGTACAAGCGCACCGCATAGGTTTTAAACCTAGTAAAATCATTCAGAGAATAATCGCTAATTAAAATAATACTAAATTTATTGCTGACTCAAGAGTTGGTGCTCTTTTGCTAGTATCTGATTTCCCTACTGAAAATCCACGCGCACAAAACCGCACTATCCTTATACGAGACGTTAGCCTGAATATTCATAAACATTAAAACAGCATAAGATGAAACTAAAACACCTATTATTTTTGCTAACCTATTTTAGTTTAGTTACCGTACAAGCTCAATTGAGTGCAGTTCAATCTCGACAAATTGATAGCTTGTTTAATTCATGGAGTGAAGCTAATCAACCTGGAGGAGCTGTTGGCATAATGCAAAACGGAGAAGTCATCTTTTCAAAAGCATTTGGTTTGGCTAGTTTAGAATATCAAGTGCCAAACAAAACAGAAACCATTTTTAATTCTGGTTCAATATCAAAACAATTTACGGCAATGGGTATTGTGCTGCTGCATGAGAAAGGGTTATTATCGATCGATGACAATATACGGAAGCATTTACCTGATATGCCAGACTTTGGTGATACCATTACCATACGTCATATGCTCCATCACACAAGTGGCATGCGTAGTTTACACGCGATGCTTCGTTTGGCTGGGTGGCGAGATGATGACTCAAGAACGAACGAAGATTTGTATCGTTTTATGTTAAACCAAAAGGAGTTAAATTTTAAACCTGGTGACGAATTCTTGTATTGTAATACAGGTTATATGCTCATGGTCAATATTATTGAAAATGTTACTAAAGAAAAGTTTCCAATGTGGATGAAAGCCAATGTTTTTGAACCATTAGGAATGACAAACACTTATGTGGAAGACCGGTATGATCGGGTTGTTGCAAACAATGCCACATCATATTATGGTGCAAAAGATAATTTTTTTAGAGCCGTAGAATTTTGGGGGTATGTTGGATCTGGAAATATGCATTCCACAACAGCAGATCTATTAAAGTGGCTACAGAACTTTAGCACACCAGCTGCAAATTGGAGTTCGGCTTTTGAAATGCTCCGTACTACCGATAGTCTAAATGATGGTAGTGAAAACAAGTATGCCTTTGGCGTAAGCCTTGATAAGGTCAATGGGTATAATAGAATCCAACACGGAGGAGCAATTGGCGGTTTTAGAGCTTATGCGAGCACTTATCCCGAAGAACAATTAAGCATAGCCATTTTGACTAATTTTTCATCATCAAGTCCAGGACAAAAAGAAAGTCAAATAGTCAATATTTTATTAAAAAAGAAGGTAGCTAAAAAATCTAAAGAAGGTGAGACTAAAACAGGTCAAAATGTAATTCAAATGTCAAATGAAGCGTTAAAACAATTTGAAGCATCGTATTGGAATGATAAAGAAAACTATGCCAGAAAAATTTATGTGAAAAATGACACCTTACGTTATTTTCGTTCAGCAAATAATGAAAACTCACTTGTACCTATTTCATCTAATGAATTTAAAATGTTAGGTATATCAGCAAATTTGATTGCAAAATTTGATTTTGATAAAAACGGCAATAAAACTATGGCGGTTCGTATTGATGATGGTTCGCCATCAATGTTCGAATATTTTGAGCCTATTTTAGACACTAAGAAATACATCAGAGATTATACTGGAAGTTTTTATAGCCCAGAATTGGAAAGCATCGTTGATATTTTCATTAAAGACGACAAATTAGTCGGGCATCATACTCGCCATGGCGATTTTCCAATGCAAATGCTGAAAAGTGATATATTAGAAATTCCAGGGGAGGCCATAATTAAATTTGAGCGTGAAACAGATAACAAAATAACTGGACTTAGAATATCGAACGGTAGAGCAAGAAATGTTTGGTTTGTAAAACAGAAATAAATGCGCAAGCCAACAACATATATAAGACCGTTTTAATCAATTAAAACAATTTATGAAATTTAAAAAAACAAATGCTCCCGAAAATTTTGAATTTGACAATCCTGATTGGATGGAATAAAAAGTTGGTCATACTGAATTATTTATCATGATCCAGGCAAAACGCGATTCTGCAAATAGAATCACTATAAAAGCATTGCTTTTGATACCTTTTTTTTCTTGCTTAATCAAGTAAACTTGCTACGCAGAAAATAAAAATCCCGATACAACTTCTTGTATCGGGATTGTGATTGATGTGGGTCATACTGGATTCGAACCAGCGACTTCTACCCTGTCAAGGTAACACTCTAAACCAACTG